>Ga0316197_10000200_pt1 | contig 45403 bp, 30 predicted proteins | sample OudBiesiAoxic_MG_FD_204939 | JGI IMG/M metagenome (GOLD analysis project Ga0316197, IMG submission 204939) | Coastal sediment microbial communities from Oude Bieten Haven, Netherlands - site A oxic | ecosystem: Environmental > Aquatic > Marine > Coastal > Sediment | place: Netherlands... | reverse complement strand
CTTGAATTCGAAGATCGTCTCGGCAAGACCCACCGGGTCGAATTCTTTGGCACCACGGGCAAGCACAGCGACCGCTACGGAAGTAGCGTGCGCGTCCTCGACTTCAAAGACAGCGGCGAGCGCTTCGTCGTCAGCATCGCTACCGACCGCGAGGACGAATCACTCATCCTCTTCCGCCCTGGCGAAACCCTCACTTTCGCGGCGGCGATCGAGCACGTTGTGGCTGCGATCGCGGATCCGCTCGATGGCCCCTACGGCAGTCTGAACGACGGGACTCTCCACCGACTGGACACGGTCAAGATCCCCTACTTGAGGCTGGACTCGGAAACTGACTTCACCGGGCAGCTTCAAGGGGCCCGCTACTATCGTGACGAGGAGGTTCCTTGGCGGATCGAGAAGGCAATCCAGCTCACCCAGTTCGAACTTTTCGAAAAGGGGGCGCAGCTGCGGGCGGAGGTTCAGATCGGCGAGGCTCCATTCGGCGATGCCCCCAAATCGCAGCGTGTGAACCACGTGCCTCGACAGTTTGTCTGCGACGAAGCGTTCTTTGTGTTCGCATGGCGCAAGGGTTCGAAGTGGCCTTACTTCGCTGCTTGGATTGATAGTGCGGAAGTGCTCCGCGCCTTCCGGTCGAAGTAGTCGCCGAGTCGAGCTGGCGCCCTCACCGGGGGCACGACAATCCGGAAGAGTCTCGCGGGTCCTAGTCTCAACTGGACCGTGCGCCGCTCTGCGGCGCTTTGGATCTGAGGACGGAGAGGGGCTCGGAGCCAAGCGAATTCCAGCCGACCTCAGGATGCCCATCCCGCCCACGATCCAGCGCGGTGCCGAGCACCGCTCCAAAAAACCTTGCATCTCACGCCCGCTGTCGGGTCGGAATGCGCTGCCTCGAAAACCGGTTCGCAGATCGCGATCAGGTCACTCGCTGACGGAGTTGTTGCGTTGCGCAGTCTTCAGCTTCTCGATGTCCGCTGGGGACAACTGTGGGCGATCGACCTTGATCGTCAGCTTGTTGAGCTTGGCGGTGAGGGTGAAGGGCGGCTTGTAGTCCTCATCGTTGACGCCGGTCAGCGTGTCGGAGCCGATGTCGAAGGCCTCGTCCCATTGCAGGATCATGGGTAGGGTCTTCGGCATCCTCTTGGTATCGACGACTTTGCCGTCCACCTTGAGGGTTCCGGTTCCAGGCTGGGCAAGGCCGCTCATGTTATTGAAGGCCAGCGTGCCGGCTCCGATACCCTCGTATTTGAAGTCGAACTCCAGGGTGTGCTTGCCGGGCGCGAGCACGTCGGAGCCTTCCCACTTGATGCGTTCGAGGTCGATCATGTTCCATAGGAACACGGGTTTGCCCTCGAGCAGATAGAACCCGTAGCCGGCGAAGCGCCCGCCCGAGGTGAGGATCATGCCCTCCGCGCCGCCTTCAGGCACCTCGAGATCTGCGGTGATCGTATAGGACGTGTTGAGGATGGACGGCGAATCGCCCTGGGGCAGTCCGGTCATCGGTAGGGTGTAGACGAACTCGGTGCGCCCGGCGGTGATGTTTGGACGCGGGGCGACGAGCCGCGCAGCCACTGAGGCATCCATCGGGAAGACCTGATACTTTTTCGCCTCTGCGATGAACATCTCCTTCATTTCCTGAACCCGATTGGGGTTCCCCTCGGCGATATTGTGCGACTGGCTGAAGTCCCGGTTGAGGTCGTAGAGTTCGAGTACCTGATTGTTGAGCGGGTCGGGGTTGGCGGCACCGAAGGCCTCCCAAGGCGCACGGTTCACCTTGGTGCTGAGCAGCCAGCCCTCATGGTAGAGGGCCCATTGACCCATCATCTCGAAATACTGGGTCTTGTGACGCGACGGCGCCGTGGCGTTTTCCTTGTCAAACGTGTAGACGAGGCTGGTGCCCTCCATCGGTGCCTGCTTGATGCCGTTGACCATTTCGGGCGCGGGGATCCCGGCGGCCTCGAGGATGGTGGGAACGATATCGTTCACGTGGCCAAACTGCTGGCGCAGGCCGCCCGTGTCCTTGATGCGCGCCGGCCACGAGACCGCCATGTTCTGGCGGATGCCGCCGAGCTTCGAGGCGTTCTGTTTGAACCACGTGAAGGGCGTGTCGAAGGCCCAGGACCAGCCCGCCGACATGTGGTTGTAAGTCTCCTCAGTGCCCCACACATCATACCACTTCATCTGCGTCTCAACCGGCATCTCGTTGACGCCGTTGAAGAAAGCGACCTCGTTGGGCGTTCCCAAGGGACCGCCCTCGGCACTGGTTCCGTTGTCACCGTTGATGTAGAAGATCAGCGTGTTGTCGAGTTTTCCCATGTCTTCGACGGCCTGGATGACGCGCCCGATCTCGTGATCGTTGTAGGCAGCGTAAGCGGCGAAAACCTCGACCTGCTTGATGAAGAGTTTCTGCTCCTCGGGTGTACAGTCATCCCAGTTCTTGAGGACGTCCGTCGGCCAGGGCTCCATCTTGGTGTCCTGCGGGATCACGCCGAGCCTCTTCTGGTTCTCGAAAATCTGCTCGCGGAGCTTGTTCCAGCCCCCGTCGAAGAGGTGCATGTCGTGGATTTTCTCCACCCATTCCTTGGTCGGATGGTGGGGCGCGTGCGTGGCACCGGGCGCGTATTTGAGGAGGAACGGCTTGCCCGGCATCGTCTGGTTCATGCGATTGAGATAGTCGATAGCGTCGTCGGCCATGCCGGTGATCAGGTTCCAGTCTGGTTTGCCTTTGAAGGGATAGATCTGGGTGGTGTTGCGGAACAGGTTCGGCTGCCACTGGTTGGCATCGCCGCCAACGAATCCGTAGAAGTATTCGAAGCCCATGCCGGTAGGCCACTGGTCAAACGGCCCGGCTTGGCTCGCAGCGAACGCGGGGACGTTGTGATCCTTGCCGAACCACGAGGTGGCGTAGCCATTATCGAGCAGAATGCGGCCGATGGTGGCCTTGTTCTCGGGGATGATGCTGTTGTAACCGGGAAAACCCGTGGACTGCTCAGAGATGACGCCAAAGCCCACCGAGTGGTGGTTGCGGCCGGTGATGAGGGCGGCGCGCGTGGGCGAGCAGAGCGCGGTGGAGTGGATATTGTTGTAGCGCAGTCCGTTGTTGGCCACCCGGTCCATCGTCGGGGTCGGGATCACGCCGCCGAAGGTGCTGGGCACGCCGAATCCAGCGTCATCGGTGATGATGAGCAGGACGTTGGGAGCTTCCTTGGGGGGGACAATGCGCGGCGCCCACCACGGCTTCGATTTCAGTGCGTCCTGCTTGATCGTCCCGCCAAAATCAGGATCGGGGGCCGGGAGTTGTTTGCCATCGAGGGTGGTGGTAGCGCTGGGCGAACCAGGGGTGCCAGTCGTTTCCTGGGCAGAGGAGAGTGCCATGGAGCCAAGCCACAAGCACGTGACAACGCAGAGATTAACGGTCATTTTTTTCATCGTCTATAGGTTGATCTGAAGTTGATCAGCCAGAAAACCGCTTCCCAAATCTCGCCATCCAAGCCTGTGGAAGACCCGGGTGATCGGACAACTAGTTCGAGCCATTTCTGAATTCAGCTGATTGGCTTGAGAGCCTCACTGAGTGTCAAATTCACCGAAGCAACACCGGTCGGCAATGGAAAAGGGTGTGCAGATCTTGGCGACAACAAACCCTCAAATACCGGACCTCTCGAGCCCTCGCGAGGTGGTACACTTCTGGCATTCAGCAGCTTGGACTTAGCATGCAGGCTCTGGGGGCTATGGGCTCCTGATTCGACCGCTACGCACAAGTTGAATCACTGAGTGGTAGTTTGTCAGGCATCCTTCTCGCCGGCGCTTCCGCTCGTTCCTCACTGCACCACCTAATCTCGATCACCCCACCGGGGCTAAGGGCAGTTCGGACCTTGAGCTTGATCATCTCCATCGCGCCCTGCTGATGGGCTCATCGCCCCGCTCAGCCATTCACGGGCCTGATCACGGAATTTGCTTTTGCGGTGCATCCATAGATCCGTGTGAGGGTGGATGATCTTCCCCTCGGGGATGTCGAAAATCTCTGCCACTGGCGGCCGAAGAAACGTGAACTCCGCCAGTTCCGGATGCCTGCGCAGAAAATCGTTCGCCCCACCGCTGACGAGGACCGGCCGGCCCCCCAGCCGCGCCAAGCGCAGCAGCGCCGACTTCCGGTCGCTCTCGGGATAGTCCCACGGTGTGTCACCATCGAAATGGTCGTGCGTGAACAGGCCCCTCCACAGAGCCGCGATCTCATCGTCAGCGAGACCGATGTAACTGGCTGCAATGGCACCCCGCGAAAAGCCACAGATAAAAACATTCTCCGGATCGCCCCCATACTGTTCGCAGATCCTTGGCAGGTTCATCTTGCAATAGTCGATCGTCGCCTGCCGATCGCCCCACCATTGGAGCGCATTCTTCTTTCTGCCCTCCTCGATGTACGGCATCGATACCCAGATGAATCCCTTGCCGCCGGTCAGTCCATAGCCGAGATTCGCGTCTTTGACTTCGCCAGTCGATCCAGATTTGGGATATTGGTTGCCGGTATATTCCACCACAAGCGGGTACTTGCCACCGGGCCTCCACTCCACGGGCAGATACAGGGCGTGGTACACCTCGGTGCCTTCGTACTCAGGTGCGACCTGACGGACCCTCCGCCCTGCAGCGGGTTCATCGGTGCTCATCTCTGGTGTGACAAGATCCTCCACCGTCGGTTGGTCAGCCGCATGAGCTTCTGATCCAAGCAAGCACAACCATCCGAAGACTAGATAGCGCGAGAATCGACCGGTGACCATATGGAGAAGAGATGTTTGAATGATGCCGCAGACTACTTGATTGCCTGCGGCTCAGGGGAAACCTCGTGCACGGACTCGATCTCCTTCGAGAGAAAATACTCAATCATGGTGCGGATCACTACCACCATGCCCAGCTGGATCAGCGCGTAGAAGGCCGAGCTGGTGAAGAAATTCTCCCCACCCGGTTCGTATTCCGCGACGGCGACAAAACTGCTGATAATATCGGACACGATCATGAGTTCTAGCGCATAGAGGATGTGCACGCCGACGACACAGCGCAGCTTCCGCAGAGCCAGGAGACGCTCCGGCCACGGCAGGCGACGAATCTCATGAACGACCCATCCGACAGCACCACGGACGAATCCGACGACCAGCAGGAGAAGGCCAAAGATATCCACCACCGTGGCGGCGCCCTCGAAAAGCCGGAGCAGGTGTTCCATTCAATTCGTTCTATCTGACGATCCGTCCGGCCTAGGAGGTGGAAGTGGGCAAGGTCGGATGCATGCTACACCTGGTGCTCTGGGCTGTTGTTGCCAGTCCTGCAACCGGCACTCCAGGCCTTCGGGCTGTTGCCGTGAGCCGGTATGCCACCCTTGTCTTTCAACATGCGGGCGATATGAAGGGTGTTCCACACGAGGAAAGTGGTATTCCTGTTGGTGAATTCATTCTCCGGGCCGCCCGATCCCTCATCCATGTAGGACGGACCAGGACCCGCCTCGCCCATCCAGCCGGCGTCAGGCTGTGGGGGGATCGTGTAACCGATGTGCGCGAGTGAAAAAAGAATGTTCATCGCACAGTGCTTCACACCGTCCTCGTTCCCCGTGATAAGACACGCCCCGACATCGCCATACGGCCGGTTCTGTTCCTTCTCGTTGAGCTGACCAGTGTACCCGTACATCCGCTCGAATACGCGGTTGCATACGGAGGTCTTCTCACCGAGCCAGACCGATGTCCCGATGATAAGAATGTCTGCGGCGTCGATCTCCTTCTGAATCCCTGGCCAGTCATCGCGCTCCCATTCTGGTGTCTCGGACATGTCCAATCCGAGTCCCGCCGGGATCTCGTAGTCAACCGGACGGATGATCTTCGTCCCCACCCCATTGGCCTCATAGATCGCCTGCGCCACCTTGATGAGACCTTCGGTGTGGGAACGTCTTGGAGTCCGCTCAAGGGTGCAATTTAAGAATAACACCTTGAGGTCATCGTATTTGGCGGGGGCACTCGATCCGCATTGGAGCGCGGTGATTTTCTTGAGTTGCTCAGTCATGGTCGTCACTTTAGGCGGCTTTCATCAAATTGATAATCCAAGTTACGAGCCCAACCAATCCGAGTGCAATCGCTACAGCAGCGACGATTCCATGAGACCAATCACCCACTGGGGCAATCTCCTTGAATAGAACGGCTGCCGCCAAGATTACGATGGAGGATCTGCGCATCTGCTACGGTTGCCCCAACTACAGCGCAACCCTGGCCGCAATAGCAGCCGACCTGTCGACACCATCGAGACAGCTGGGGAATCAGCCTAACATTCGAGCTCGCTCTACTCTTCTCCTCGGGTTGAATCCTCTGGATCTGCCTTTGCGCGCGGCTGCTTCGCGTGGCGCTTGGCAAACACCGTGTTGAATTCGTCGAACGAGAGCGAGCCGTTGCCATCGCTATCGACCTTTGCCACAATCTGCTTAGCCTTCTCCGGGTCGGCCATCCCCGGGCTCCTCTGAAACTCCTGCGCGTTGACCTCCCCATTCTTATCAAGGTCGAGCCGCGCATACGCCTGCTTCGCCGTGATCCGGGTCCCCATCGGTGTCAGGGCAGACGGTTCGTCGTCCGCCCCGACATCATCACCGGCCTTCGGCAGGCTGTCCGACCCGGCGGGAAAGTCGACCGGAGGCCGCCTGGTTTCACCGCGCGCGATCCGCTGGCGCATGCTCAGTGGGTCAGCCATGCGACTGCGATGCAATTCGTCGATCTCGGCGCGATCGAGCTTCCCATTCTTGTTTTTGTCCATCTGATCGAAGCGATCTCCACCACCCCGAAATTCGCTCTTATCGATCACCCCATCGTTGTTCCTATCGTTCCGCGAGACGAAGACCTTGAAGAACATTGAGCCGTCTCCTCCCGGCGGGCGCTCGTCTTTGACCACCGGCTTGGTGGGAGCGTCCACGTTTTTTTTCGGAGCCTCTTTCTCTGGGGCTGGTGACCCTTCATCCGCCAATGCCCCAGCCTGGGAGGCGACCAAGAAAAGGGAGACTCCCGTAGCAAGTGCGACTCGCGTGAACTGGGCTGACGTATCAAAAAGGGCTGTTGTTTTCATGGATCGGCGTGATGCCAAGTTGGATAACTCAGCTGTCTGAGCGGGCATTCGCCTGCTTCTAGGTTTCGTGGTGGGAGCGGAGGGTCTGCGCGCGATACGGTGAGCCCGATCCTCGAGGCGATAGACTCGCAGGGGAGCAGGCTACTCGAACAGTTTCGAATACTCGACGTAGCCGAGCTCCTCGAGCTTCTCCTTCGGGATGAAGCGCATCGCCGCGGAGTTCATGCAGTAGCGTTTGCCCGTCGGCGCGGGGCCGTCGTCGAAGACGTGGCCGAGGTGCGAATCCGCGGTCTTGGAGCGGATCTCGATGCGCGTTGTGAACAATTTGTTGTCCACCTTCTCGACGATCTCCGCTTCGTCGATCGGCTGGTAGAAGCTCGGCCACCCGGTGCCCGACTTGTATTTGTGCTGCGACGAGAATAGCGGTGCGCCCGAGACGATATCGACGTAGATCCCCTCCTCCTTATTGTCCCAGTATTCGTTGTTGAACGGCCGCTCGGTGCCCTCGTGCTGGGTGACCTGGTATTGGAGCTCCGTGAGCTTCTGCTGCAGCTCGGCATCGCTGGGCTTGACGAAGGCGGCCGGTTGTTCGCGCTTCACATTGTCTTGTTCGGCGCTGCGCTCGGTGGATGCCGGCGGGCGGAAGATTTTCGGGTAGGCGAGGACGCCGACGACGGCGACGAGCGCGAGGAGGAGGAAGGTGACAAGAGGTTTTTTCATGGCCCAGGGGCTTTTGTAGTGTGTATGGGTCGGATGCGATCCGGGGAGCAATATTCCCGATCTCTGCAGGGTACGCAACGGGGGAATTGCCGAGCTGGCGGGCCTACCGCCCAGCCGCCGGCGTGAGCCGGAGTCTCGCCCGGGTCGCCAGACAAAAAAAAGGCACCCGCGCGCGGGTGCCCTCTTCAAAAGATCCTATCCTGGACGTGGAGGCGGGGATCCCTAATTGGGGTTCGCTGGGGCCGGCGGAGCCTCGAGGGCCGGTTCGGCTTCCTTGGTGTTGTCTCTGCGGAGCTGGTTGAGATTGAAGCGGAACTTGTGGCGGCTCTTCTTGGCGGCGGCACGCTGCTTGCGGCGAAAGCGCTGGACTGGGGTCTCGAACGCGCGCAGGCGGCGGACTTCCTCCAGAATCCCCTCGGATTCGAGCTTATTCTTGAGGCGCTTGAGAGCTCGATCGATCGACTCTCCCTTTTTTACGGATACTTCGGGCATGCGGATTTTTGCTAGTCTAGGATGGTTTCCGACCGCAGATTGGAGCGAATCGGGTTGGGATTCTACGGTAGGGCAGGAATTTGGTCAAGTCGGCAATCGTTTCGCAAATCTTAGGTAGATTCGACGCCGGAGAGCTTGTCCAGCTTCTCCTGATCGGCGTCGAGCACCTCGTGGCGCAGGTCGGTGCCGCGCATCTTCGACCACCAGTAGACGATCGGCGAGGCGACAAAGATCGACGAGTAGGTTCCGATCAGGATCCCGATGATGACGGCGAACGAGAAGTCGGCCAGGGCTGGCCCGCCGGCCAGGTAGAGTGCGAGGAGCGTGAGCAGGGTGGTGACCGAGGTCAGCACGGTGCGAGACAGGGTCGTGTTGATCGCCAGGTTCATCACATCTTTGATGTCGCCACGTTTGCTGCGCAGGTTCTCGCGGATGCGGTCGAAGACGACGATGGTATCGTTGATCGAGTAGCCGGCGATGGTCAGGAATGCGCCGACCATGACGAGGTTGATCTCCTTGCCGAATAGGATGAGGACGCCGGCGGCGATGATGAGGTCGTGCAGCACGGCGACGATCGCCCCGATCGCGAAAGAGAATTCGAAGCGGATGGTGACATAGATCAGGATGGCGAGCAAGCCGAGCGAGAGCGCCAGGATCGACTTGTCCTTCATCTCGCCTGCGACGACGCCGCTGATCTCGGTGATGCTGGTGTCGCCGACCTCGATGCCAGCAGACTTGAGGGCTCCCTGGGCCGCCTCCCCTTCCTTGAGGCCGACGCGGACCGAGACATACTCGGCATCGTCGCCGAGCGGCTTGAGCAGCTGGATGTCGTAGCCTTTCAACCCGGCCTCATCGAGCGCTGAGGCGATGTCCTCCTTCTTGACCGTCTCGGTCGCCGCGAAGCGGAACTGGTCACCGCCGGTGAAATCGATGCCGAGCGAGCTGGCGCCCTTGAGGCTGATCATCGCCAGAGCAATGATGATGAGGGCTACCGAGAAGAGCCGGGTGACCTTGGCCTTGCCGAGGAAATCGATGGCGCGGTTGCTCAGGACGCTCATGAAGTTGAGGTTCTTGATCAGCCCGGCGTCGTGGCCCCAGTTGAAACAGACCCGCGTCACGAGCAGGGCGGAGAACAGCGAGACGATGATGCCGATCGAGAGCGTGACGGCGAAGCCCTTGATGGCTCCCACCGCGACCCAGAAGAGGACCAGGGCGGTGATCAGGGTCGTGAGGTTGGCATCGAAGATCGCCGAGAAGGCTTTGTCGTAGGCGGTCGTGATCGAGGCGCGCAGGGACTTTCCGGCCGCCCGCTCCTCACGCAATCGCTCGTAGATGAGGACGTTGGCATCGACCGACATGCCGAGCGTGAGGATGACGCCGGCGATGCCCGTCAGGGTGAAGTCGGCTCCGAAGATCGCGAGCACACCGAAGAGCAGGATCATGTTTACGGTGAGGCCGATGAGAGCGATCAGTCCAGCCAGGCGATAGAAGATCATCATGAACAGGACGGTCAGCGAGATGCCGATCAGGGTCGCGCGAACGCCCTGCTTGATCGCCGCCTGCGCCAGGGTCGGCGGGAAGAACTCCTTGAAGAGCACCTTCATCGGCGCCTGCAGTGGGTTCTGCATCGCGGAGGCGAGCCCGCGCGCCTCAGCCTCCTTGAAGTTGCCGGTGATCTCCGCGCGGCCGCCGGCGATCGGACCGTTGAAGGTCGGTGCCGAGATGATCTCACCGTCGAGCACGATGGCGAAAGGGATGGCATTGCGGCCGTCCTTCTCCGAGTTGCTCTCGGTGCTCAGCTCGTAGAATTTGTCTGCGCCCTCCTTCTTGAGCGCCAACAGGATCTTCCATTTGTTGAGCTCGTTGCCTGCGTAGGCGCTCTTGACCTGGTCGCCCTGGATCGCTGGCAGGTCGCGGACGAGCATGTAGCGCCGCTCCGATGCGGGGAGATCCGAGGTCTCATTGCCCTCCTCGTCATATCGGTATGGCAACATCTTGCCTCCGGGGACGATGACCTCGTCCGGATCCATCGTGCCGAGGTACTGGGCGTAGTCTGGGTGGGCGTTGTGGAAAGTGAGTTGCGCGGCGCGGGTGATCGCGGTCTCCCACTCGGCGACCTTCTGCTCGGTGATGTCGGTGTTCCCCTGTGGGATGTCGACGACGATGCGGTCGACGCCCTCGCGGTAGGCCTGCACATCGAGGACGCCGTCGGGGCTGAGGCGCTTGCGCAGAATATCGACCGCCTTGTCCTTGTCCTCCTCGAACAGCTCCCGTTCCAGCTCCCCCTGATCGAACTGCAGGGTGAAGCGCACGCCACCGGAAAGGTCCATGCCGAGGTGGATCTTCTCCTTCGGCGGGATCACCGCATAGAGGCAGAACCCGACCAGTCCGAGGGTGAGGATCGAGCCGACGTTGCGCTTGCTCTTGTCGGAGTCGGTCCCGAAGTACCAAATAAAGAGAGCCATCAGCACGATGCCGATGGCGAAGATGATAAAAGATTGCGTCATGTGTGGGTGAGTTTTTAAGAACTCGATAGGTGATGATGCGGCAGAATACCCAAAATTGGGGCATTTTAGCCGAAAGAGAGGGGTGAGATTAGCTCGAAAGTGTAAAATTTCAAGGACGTAGAACGATGGGGCGGCATCCAGCCAGCCCACTGAACGGGGACGGATTGTATCTGCGCCGCGCGGAATTACAACTCGGGATCAAGGCAGGCTTCCTTCCTCCACTCCCGCGGCCACCCATTGGCGCGATCGATCCGAGCCAATCTTTGCAAATCCGATCGGTCTAGGCTTGAATACGCCAGCATGACCCAAGACGAACTACTACACCCCAAGCTGGCAGCTTGGGTCGCTGAAATGGTGGAGCTCTGCCAGCCGGAATCAGTCCATATCTGCGATGGCTCTGAAGCCGAGAACCTGCGCCTGCTGGACGAACTTTGCGCCGCCGGGACGCTGCGCAAACTCGACGATGCCAAACGCCCGAATTCCTACCTGGCCTGGTCGGATCCGAGCGATGTCGCCCGCGTCGAAGAATCGACCTACATCAACAGCGAGAAAGAGATCGAGGCCGGGCCGACGAACAACTGGCGCGACCCGGAGGAGATGGAGTCCACCCTGCGCGGGCTCTTTGCGGGCTGCATGCGCGGGCGCACGATGTATGTGATCCCGTTCTGCATGGGGCCGCTCGACAGCCCGCTGGCGCAGATCGGCGTGGAGATCTCCGATTCGGCCTACGTGGTGGTCAACATGCGCATCATGGCGAAGATCGGTGTGGAGGTGTTGGGCAAACTCGGCACCGGCGGCGCGTTCGTTCCGGCGATGCACAGCCTCGGCGCCCCGCTCGAGCCCGGCCAGAAGGATGTGCCCTGGCCGTGCAACCCGACCAAGTACATCTGCCACTTCCCCGAGCAGAGGAAGATCTGGAGCTTCGGTTCCGGCTATGGTGGCAACGCGCTACTCGGGAAAAAGTGCCTCGCCCTGCGCATCGCCAGCGCCATGGCCCACGAGGAGGGCTGGATGGCCGAGCACATGCTGATCCTCGGCGTGGAATCGCCGGAAGGGAAAAAGACCTACGTGGCCGCCGCCTTCCCCAGCGCCTGCGGGAAGACGAATTTCGCCATGCTGGTGCCGCCCGAGCACTACGCCGGGTGGAAGGTGTTCACCGTCGGTGACGACATCGCCTGGTTGAAGCCGGGCGAAGACGGCCGCCTCTACGCGGTCAACCCCGAGGCCGGGTACTTTGGCGTCGCCCCCGGGACCTCGGTCGATACCAACCCGAACGCGATGGCCTCGATGGCCTCGAACACGATCTTCACCAACGTCGCGCTCACCGCCGACGGCGACGTCTGGTGGGAGGGGATGACCCCAGAGCCACCTGAAGGGATGACCACCTGGATCGGCGAAGCCTACGACGGCAGCCAGCCGGCCGCGCACCCGAACAGCCGCTTCACCGCCCCCGCCAGCCAGTGCCCGACCCTCGATCCAGACTGGCAGAAGCCCGAGGGCGTGCCGATCAGCGCGATCATTTTCGGCGGCCGGCGCGCCACCACCATGCCACTGGTCTACGAGAGCGAGAGCTGGGAGCACGGCGTCTACATCGGGGCCACCATGGGGTCCGAGACCACCGCGGCCGCCGCCGGCGCCACGGGCGCCGTCCGCCGCGACCCGATGGCCATGCTCCCGTTCTGCGGGTACCACATCGGCGACTACTTCGACCACTGGATCGGCATGCAGAAGCTCGCCGCAAGGCTACCGAAGATCTTCCACGTGAACTGGTTCAGAAAATCACCCGATGGCGACTGGCTGTGGCCGGGCTTCGGTGAGAATATGCGGGTGTTAGAGTGGATCATCAAGCGCTGCGCCAACAAGCTCCCAGCCCACATGAGCTCCATCGGAAATATCCCAATCTACGAAGACTTCCACCTCGAGGGGCTCGATTTCAGCAGGGAAGATTTCGATAAGGTGATGGAGGTCGACCCGGACGAGTGGACCTCCGAGGTCGAGAGTCAGAAGGTATTCTTCGGCAAGGTCGGTGCGAAGCTGCCACCGGAGCTCGAGGCCCAGCGCCAGGCGCTAGGGGCACGCCTGCGCGGCCGCTGGTAAGCCGGGCGCTGCCCGCCCCCGACCAAGGAGGATGGGCGTCTCGCCCCCGGCAGGAGCGGGACGCTCCTGCTCCTTGGAGAAAGCCGTTTCAGCGTTTGAATTTCGCCCACTCCGCTGGCAGCCGCACCGGACGTCCGGCGGGCATCTGCACCATCGCGAGCTGTTGGCGGCAGGTGATCAGCTGCACCCCGTCCGCATCGCGCACGATCTCGAAGCCACACCAGAACCGCACGCCCTCGAACTCCTCCAGCCGCCCGCGCACGCTCAGGTGGTCGCCGAGTTTCGCCGGCTTGCGGTAGTCGATCTCGGTGCGCACGACCACTGGGAATAGCCCGGTCTGAGACATCTCCTGGAGCGAGAGCCCGAGCTTCGCCGCCAGCCGGGTGCGTGCGGTCTCGATGAAGCGCAGGTAGGCGATGTTGTGCACCACACCCCCGCAATCGGTGTCGAAGAACATGACCTCCTCTCGGGTCTCGATTTTTGGCATGGCGGATGGCCCGGCGCCGGCCGGAGTCACAGGATCAGGCATCGCGCACCCTCGCCCATCGGGAGCCCCCCGGCAAGATTTCGCCTATCCAATCCAGCCGCGCGACGCTATAAGTTAGCCCGACGATGCCCAAGCACCGCCACCGCCAGTCTCCCACCGCCTCTGCCCTAGCCGTCGCTACAGCCGCTGTTTTAGCGGTCTTGCTCGCGGTTCCATTCGCCCTGGGGCAGACCGCAGCCCGCTATGCCGAGCCCAATTTTGAGGCGCAGCTATTCGCGCGAGAGGCGCTGTTGCTCGAGACGCAGGAGATCGCTTCCGCAGTGTCAGCACTCGTCGCACTGGCCGCGAATTTCCCTTCGGATCCAGCCATCAACCACCAGCTGCGCGCGATGGCGCTGGGGATTGCCCTGCGCCTCGACGGCACCCACCCCGGCGCCCTCGCCACCAATGCCAGCCTGAAAAAAGCGGAACTCCCCACCCCGCTCTCCGATTACGAGACGCTCGGCGAGGTCGCGGGCCAGCTCTGGATCACCGCCTCCTACCTGGAGTCGCCAGAGATGGGGGAAGACGAGCGCGTGCTCCAGTTCTGCCTGGTCGATATCGCGCGGAACATCGACCCGACCAACCTCGCCGACAGCAACCGCTACCCGGCGCGGCTGCCGGAGTCGGTCTTCCCTGGATGGGACACGGTCGTCGGCAACAGCAGCAGCCCCGCCTTCGTCTTCCCAGGCAGGGAGGGCGACCCTCCGGTAGCGCCAGACCAAAATCCCGATCCAGATGGTGCGACCGACCCGCCCGCCGGGGATGGCGGAGCGCCGCCGATCATCCCCGCCAACGCGACCCGCACCGCAGATGGCAGCTACCGCTCGCTCACCGCCTCTGGCAGCACGCCCGCAATCACCAAGATCGGCGGCGACCTGAAAACCAGCGGCGGCACCTCACCGCTAGCCATCATCTTCTCCGACGAAAACGGCGACACCGGACAGCCGCTCAACGACAACCGCGGGTCCCTCGTATCGGCACTAACACAACTCCATGGCAGCTGGCGAAAGGACGGCGGCGTCGTCGTCCTCACCGTGAGCAAGGTGGATGCTGGCGACGGGGCGCTGCTGCTCCCCAGCGCTATCCTGGCCGACTCCCTCATCCGCGAACGGCCGCTCGCAGCGGGCACGATCGCCGCCGGCTTCGTCGATCCCGACGGCGGCCTGCTGGGCGTGGAGCAGCTCCACAAACGCCTGGCCGCCTTCAAAGCGAACGACGTCGACACGATCCTGCTGCCCGAGGAGAACCTGCGCGATCTCCAAGACCTGGCCCTGCTCGGAGAGCTGGCACCATTCTTCCGCTACCAGATCATCCTCGTCAGCGACCTGGAGCAGGCGACAGTGCTGGCGGCGGAAGCGCGCGGCGAAGACTTCGAGACCAACCTGCGGGCATTCAAACTCGTGCAGGAGGTCGCCAAGAACGCCGTGCTCACCAAACTGACCGGGTTCACCGCGGTCAAGAGCACCTTCGAGAAGATCACCAAGCTGAACCCGCAGCACGCCTCGGCGGCAGTGCTGCTCGCCCACGGCGCCGGGGAGCTCCCGGAGCACCTGTCACGCAACGGCTCGCTCAACGCGCTCTCGCGCGCCACCGGACCAGTCGTCAAGGCGATGCTCTCACAGGGAAGCGCCGACCAGGCCACCGTGGTCGCCGCCTACGAGTCGGTAGACAAGATCCAGCCGATCCTCGACCCGGAGATCGCGGCGCTAGGTGAGACGATGAGTGCCTTGCTCAAAGACATCGGCACCTTCGCGGCGATGGAACCGAAGACGAGCCAGCCCGCCAATGAGCTCAAGGATAAGATTTTTTCCACCTGGGAGACCGTGCGCGAGGAGTTCGGGCGGCTCAAGAACAGCGGCGGCTAGGCAGCACGCCAATTTGTCCACACTGCCGAGTTGTCAGACCTGATGCCTGCCCAGCCTAAGATCGCCTACCTATTCTCGCGTTACCCGATCGCCTCGCAGACGTTCTGCGACTCGGAGATGCTCGCGCTCGAGGCCGCCGGCGTGCCATTGTGCATCGGCTCGCTCAATGCTCCGCCCGATAGCTTCCGCCACGAGCGGCTCGCCGACATCCGGGCGAATGCCCACTACCCGCCGCCGCCGAAGGTGCTGCAGGCGATGCAGAGAATCGCGGAGGAGGATGGGAGCTGGGAACCCCTGGCCGCCCTCGCCGCCACCCACGACCAGGCCTATGGCAAATCCTACAAGGCCTCCCTGCGCGCCCGCAACGCACTGTACTTCGCCAGGCTGTTCTGGTCGCGCGGCGTCTCGCACGTCCACGTCCACTTCGCCAACCGCGCCACGCACACCGCCCTCTTCATTAAGAAGCTCGGGATCCCGTTCTCGTTCACTGCCCATGCCCAGGACTTCATGGTCGACCTCGGCAGCGAGGAGCTGCTCGCTGAGATGTGCCGCGAGGCAGAGTTCGTCATCGCCGTCTCGGATTTCAGCAAGGACCTGCTGCAGGGGATGTGCCCGGACTCATCGGCGAAGATCCACCGGGTCTACAACGGGATCGATACCGCCTCGTTCCCCACAGCTGCTGCGGCCGCAGCCGTGGACGGCGAACCCTTGCGAATCCTCTCGATCGGCAGGCTGATCGAGTTCAAGGGCTTCCACCACCTGATGCAGGCATGCGCGATCTTGCGCGACCGCGAGATCCCGTTCCAGTGTACGATCGCCGGCGACGGCCCCTGGGGCGAGCGGCTCTCCGAGCTGCGTGCCGGGCTGAAGCTAACAAAGCAACAAGTCATCCTCGCTGGCCGGCGCAGCCACGAGGAACTGAAGGCCGAACTCGCGCGCAGCCACGTCTTCGCACTGCCGTCGGTGGTCGACAGCAAGGGCGCGAGCGACATCCTGCCGACCGTGATCATGGAGGCGATGGCCGCGGCGCTCCCGGTCGTCTCGACTCGCCTCGTCGGCATCCCGGAGATGGTCGAGGACGGCGAGTCAGGGCTGCTCGTCGAGCCCGGCGACGAGGTGGGGCTCGCGGATGCCCTCGCCCGGCTCGCCGCCGACCCGGAGTTGCGCGCCCGCTACGGCGCTGCCGGGAAGCGGCTCGCCGGCGAACGCTTCGAACTCGCCAAAACCTGCGCCCAGCTGAACCAGCACTTCGAGGAGAGGGCGGCAGGCGCCCACCCGGTCGCGGGCGAACGGCTGCTCTACCTCATCGACGAGTGGCCACCCCCCGCGCACCTGCAACTACACGAGGAGGTGGCGCTCGCCATCGCCGATCCTAACATTCTTCCAATCGCAGCCGGACTCGGCGCTGGTTTCAGCAAGGGGGACACGCTCGCACCCTTCATCGAGTTCCTCCCTGACGGGATCGTGTTGGAGGCGGAGTGGCGCGCGAGCCCGGGGCGGGTCGCCCAGCTCGAGGGGATCCGCAACGAGCTCGGCAGTGCGATTGGCGGCGAGCAATTTTTCCGGGAGGCGCGCCGCGCGCTGCGCCTGGCCGCGATCATCGAGAAGCGTGACATCCCCCAGGTCCACTTTGCCCGCTCCGACGGCGCCCTCTGCGCCTGGCTGATCAAGGAGCTCAGCGGCTGCAAGCTCAGCGGCGCGATCGAAGAGCGCCCGGTGCTCGGGCGCGGGCTACTCGAGACGCTCGCCCCCGATTTCGATCTGGCCAGCATCTCGGACCCGGAGCTCGGAGAGACGCTCAAGTCCGCCGCCACCGACCGCCTCAAACTGCAGCGCCCCGAGACGCACCGCCGCATCGGCCCGTTCCGAATCCGTAACCGCATGCCAGAGCCTGGCAGCGACGCGGAGCGTGCGGAACTCGCCCGGCGCTGGCTCTCACTCACCCTCGGTTTCTCCTAGGCAATGGAATCCAGAAAGCCCCATCAAGCAGCCCGCCTCGCCGTCGTCATCCCCTGCTACAACCACGAGCGCTACATCGAGAAGGCAGTCGATTCCTGCCTCGCCCAGACCCGCCCGCCCGATCGCATCGTGGTCATCGACGACGGGTCGAGCGACCGCTCCCCGGAGATCCTGCAGGGCTACGCGGACCGCGGGCTGATCGAGTTCACAGCGCAGCCGAACGCCGGGGCCCATGCCACGATCGGGCGCTGCATCGCCAAGGCGTCGACGGATTGCGATCTCATCAGCATCCTCAACTCCGACGACCACTACGTGGCCGAGCGCTTCGAGAAGTGCCTCCCATGGTTCGGGCAGAATCCCGGTCGCTCCGTGCTCTGCACTGGGATCAACGTCGTCGATGAAAACGACGGGCCGCTCGACCCGGCCAACGCGCGCATGAAGTGGTTCGACGCGATCTGGTCGATCGGCGACCACCCCGACGCGGATCTTGCCAGCTGGCTCGGGCAGGCGAATTTCCCCGCCACCACCACCAACGTCATCGCGCGCACCCCTTACCTGGTGGCCAACCCGTTCCGCCCGTACCGTTTCAACCACGACTACTACTTCCTCGCCAAGGCCGCGCTCGAAGACCAGCTCGGCCTGATCCCGGACAAGCTCTGCAACTACCGCGTCCACAGCAGCAACACGATCACGACTGCCCCCGCACCGCTGGTGCGAGAGATGCTGCGCATGCACCTCGATCTGCTGCAGGAACTCGCCCCGCGCCTCGCTTCAGATCCCGGGCTCAGGCAACGCCTCTACCGCTACCTCCACGGCGCCGCCGACAGTGTCTCCAGCCTCCACAGCGGCCTCCTGCAGGTTCTCCTCACACAACTCGCCAGCCCCGCGGACGAAGCCAGAGTCGAATCTCTGGTCGAGAGCCTCGACCCGTCCGCATTCCCAGAGCTAGAAAATTTCCCCAACCGCGCGCTCGTCAACGCGCACGATCCGCAGCGCGGGCCGCTCGGCCCCAGCAGCGGTCTCGCCGAACGCTACGAACAGCTGCGCGGCTCCGCCGAGCGCTCCAAAGGTGACGCGCGAGCACTGCGCGAACTCGCCAAGACGCGCAACCAGCTGCTCCGCTCGCGCTGGTTCGCGCTCGGGCGCACGCTCGGAGCCTGCAAAGCGCTCAGCTCCGACACGGGGAAAACCCCAGCGGAAAAACTCGCCAATCTCCAAGCCGCGAGCGCCGCCTCCCGATGGCTGAGACTCGGCAAGAAGCTCGGGGTTTTTCCGCTTGGTTTAGAGTGATTCCTACGAGTTTCCCGAGGGCGAGCCCGACAGCAGACGGGCGCCGCCGCCGCTTGCGATCCAGTGCTGGGGGACTAGTCTTCTTCCCGCATGTTTACCGATTCAAAGTCCACCCGCACGGTCGCCACCATCTGGCTGGTGACGCTCGCCACCGCCTACTGGCTAGGCACTACCCGCTCAGACGAGGGTGCGGCCGCCTCCCGGCAGGGGGCAGGAGAGCGCACGGCCACCACCTCGAACGGCCTCCGCCTCCAAGGGTCCGAGACGTCTGCCAAGGTCGACGGTTCGCGCCCATTGTCATCAGCCACTCCGGGAGATCTGGGCGGTCTGGGCAGCCGCGGGCCGGAGCGGATCCTGCAGCTCCTGAGCGGGGCTGTCGGAAATGACCTGCGGCGCGGCGAATTCCGCGACATCGCCGAGCAGCTCAGCCTCGAGGAAGTGGTCGGGCTCATCGACCAGCTCGCCACCATGGATCCAGGACCCGCCCAGCGCGACGCCTACGACGAGGTGCTCGCCCGCTGGGCACAGCTCGATGCCGGCGCCGCCCTCGACCACGCCAGCAACATCTCCGCGCCTGGACTCCGCCGCGAGGCGACCATCAATGTCCTGCGCCACTGGGCCGCGACCAATCCGGCCGCCGCGCTCGACTTCGCCAGCAACAACCCCGATAGCAATCTACCAGCGGGCAGCATCGCCGCCGTGTTCCGCGGCATCGGCAATGCGGCTGACACAACTGCCGCCCTCGACTTCCTCGCCACGCTCGACGGCTCAGGAAACGCGAAGTATGCCGACGGCGCCATCCGCGAACTCTTTGAGCGCAACGATTCCGAGGTCATCGAGTGGACCCGATCGCTCCCGGAGGGTGGGCTCCGCGACCGCTCGATCCACGCGCTCATCGACCAGTGGGCGCGCTATGACCCGGCTGCGGCCAATGCCTGGCTCGATGAGAACGCGAGCGAATCCAACCGTGCTGGGGCGCTCGCCGCGCTCGGCGAATCCTGGGCCAAGATCGACCCGCAGGCGGCAGCGGCGTGGGCGATGGAAGTGGAGATCGGCGCCGGCGATACCCGGCGGGACGACAGGGTCCTGGAGCGCGTGTTCCGCCGTTGGATGGAATACGACGTCGCAGCTGCAGCAGGATACCTCGCCCAACAGGAGCCGAGCCCCGAACTCGACGGGGCACTCGAGCAATACATCCAACGGATCAAACACGTCGATCCGGATGCGACGATGGCCTGGGCGGAATCGATCAGCGACCCCGCGCGACGCCGCAACGCCATCCTCCATGTCGCAAAAGCCTGGCGCGGTCAGGACCGTCAGGCCTGGTCTTCCTACATCGCCAGCTCCCCAGACCTCACCGACAAGGAACGCCAGAAACTCCTGGGGCTTGACAAACCCAAAGACCAGGAAGGCGGCGAAAAACTCAGGGAGAAAAAGAAAGCCAGGGATGGTGACAAAGTTAGGGGCTGATGAAACTCCTCACCATCGTCCGCCATGCAAAGTCCAGCTGGGGAGACCCCGCACTAGGAGACCACGACCGCCCGCTCAATGAACGCGGCCAGCGCGTCGCGCCACTCATGGGCGAGATCCTCGCCGACCGCATCGGGCGGCCGGACGTCGTCGTCTCTAGCACCGCCCTGCGAGCCCGCACCACCGCCGGCATCGTCGCCGCGAAACTCGGCTACGCGGACCACGACATCATCGAGGAGCGCCAGGTCTACCACGCCAGCCCGACCGAACTCCTCAAGGTGCTGCGCGAGCTCGACGAGTCGCACGGATCGGCGATCATCTTCGGCCATGTCCCCGGCGTGCACGAACTCACCAGGACCCTCTGTCGCGACACGGAAATCCCACACTTCCCGACCTGTGCCGCCTCGCTGATCGAGCTGGATATCGACTACTGGGGCGAGATCGATGCAGCCTGCGGGCGGCTCGTCGAATTCCTCGTCCCGAAACAGCTCCTGCCCGACGCCTAACACATGCCCCGATTGCCATCGTCACGACCGCGAGGGAGCGGCGCAGAAAAGACTTTTTCACCGCACGGAATTCCTGTATCGTCCGCATCAATGAACCTGCTCAGAACATGCTCGCTGGGCGTGATCGGGCTGCTCGTCCTCTCATCGTGCGGTCTGTTCGGCCCAGATAAGCCCTACGTCCAGGGCGATGATCAGCGTGATCCGCTGGTGCTGGATCGCAACCACCCCGAGGCCCAGCCCGACGACGAGCGCGATTCGCCTAAGGCGATCGACTACCTGATGCCGTGGCGCCTCGCGCGCCACAATCAGCCATAGTCCGCGGGGACCGCGGTGGATTGCGGTGGAAAATCCCCGATTTTCTGCCTATACTGGAGGGCTGGGCTGACCTTCCCACCGGGAGGCTATCCATATCAACCCCTAGATAGACCCACACCCCCAAATGCAATCCGAAGACCCCCACGCAGCCTACGCGGGCATGCCTGTCGGCATCGATCCGTACATCGAAGACCCGAGACTGATCCAGCTCGAGCAGCAGCGCGCAGCCAACCGGTCAAAAGCCGCCGCGGTCGGCATCGCCGTCCTCGTCCATGCACTGATCGGCCTGTTGCTCGCATGGATCGTGCTCTCGGTCATCAACGAGGAGCCCCCCGAACTCATCATCGAGTCGACCGGTGCCTCCGACCTGCCACCGACGATCACCAAGGAGCAGTTCACGAAGAAGATCTCGAACGACAAGCCCTCACCGCCCTCGGAGTCGTCGCAGGTCATCGTCGCCAACATCGCTGCGCCGGTCGCGGTGCCGATGGTGGAGAACATCACCGACGCACCAGTCATCGGCGACGCGACCAACGGCATGGGCTTTGGCGGTGGCGGCTTCGGCAACGGCAGCGGCGCTTCCACCTTTTTCGGCACCACCGGCGGGGGGCGCAACATCGTCATCGTCATCGATACCTCTACCAGCATGATCGGCAACTGTGGGCGCGATGGCTGCGATGCCATCATCAAGGAAGTCAACGCGACGGTCGCGAAACTCCCCCCCGGCACGCGCTTCAACATTATCTGCTTTGGCAACGACGCCGATGGCCTCAGCAAAAAAGGCCTGAAGGTCGGAGCCGAGACGCAGTTAGCTGCGAAAAAATTCATGGCAGACTACTTCCAGAACACGGCCTGGACCCGCACCCGGACGTCCAAGTTCGGCAAGAGCGGCAAGGACAACAAGGGGATCTCCTACCACCCGATCCTCCCCGAAGATTTCGAATCCCTCGCGGGGACGACAGGGGGGTCGCGGATGGACCTCGCACTCGTCGCCGCCTTCGAGCAGAAACCTGCCACGATCTTCCTCATCGCCGACGGCGAACCGGGCACCGCCCGAAATGGCAAGAAACTCGGCCAGGACGAGCTGATCAAACTCCTCGCCGATGAGGCACAGCGAGCCTACGGCAGGGGCGCCGCGATGCCGATCGTGAACGCGATCAGCGTCAAGGATCAGGGCGAGCAGATGCTGCGCGCCATCGCCAAGCAGTTCAAAGGGAAATACAAGAGCATCGACCCGGCGAAGGCCTAGCGCTTGTCCGGCAATCACCTGGCCATATCTGCTTGGCCTTTTACCTTCCCACCCCTAGGGCCGGGGGGATAGAGTGCGCCCCATGGCATCGATCATCCACGCCTTCAAGCTGCTCTCAGACCCGACGCGCCTGCGCATCCTGAGACTGCTGCGCCTGCAAGAACTGTCCGTCGCCGAACTCCAGGAAATCCTCGCGATGGGCCAATCGCGCATCTCCACCCAGCTCTCACAGCTGAAGAAGGAGGGGCTGGTAGAAGACCGGCGCTCGGGTAAGAAAATGATCTACCAGCTCGTCCCTGCCGGTCCCGAGAACCACCACGCGATCGACAAATTGTTCGAACTGATCGATCTCGCAGCCAGCGAGATCCCAGAGGCGGCGCGCGACCACGACGCCCTCAAGTTGACACTGAAGAAACGCAGCGACCACGCTCGCGCCTACTTCGATCAACTGGCGGGGAAATTCGGCCGCAGCTACGTGCCCGGCCGCTCGTGGAAGGGGCTGGCCGAATGCCTCCTGAAGCTCATGTCGCCAAAGATCATCGCGGATCTCGGCGCTGGCGAAGGCACCTTGTCGCAGCTCCTCGCCCGCAATGCCCAACGCGTCATCGCCGTCGACAACTCGGAGAAGATGGTCGAGTTCGGTGCCAAGCTCGCCCGTGAGCACGGGTTTGAGAACCTCGAATTCCGGCTCGGCGACCTGCAGTCGCCACCGATCGATCCCGGCAGCATCGACCTCGCGTTCTTCAGCCAGTCCCTGCACCACGCCGAGAAACCATCCGAGGCGATCCGCGCCGCCTACGAGATCATCCGACCCGGCGGCAGCCTCGTCATCCTCGACCTGCTCAAGCACGATTTCGAGGAGGCCAGGGAACTCTATGCCGACGTCTGGCTCGGATTCGCCGAGGTCGAAATCTACGAGTTCCTCGACAAGGCGGGGTTCACCGGTATTGACATCGCCATCGTCGACCGCGAGAGCGAGGCGCCACATTTCCAGACCCTGATGGCGATCGCGCGCAAGTAGTCACGCAGGCTTGCTGGCTGACCCCGGCTCCCGATCAGGCGATCAACGACGGCACCGCCCCCCGCTGCGGGAGCCCCTGCTGTTTTAACTCGAAGTCAGGATCACCAAAGTGCTGCACCGGATCCCCATACGCATTCAGGATCGACGTGTAGAAATTCCCGATCGTCCCGTGCCCGACTTGTCCGTAGCCTGGCACCCGGATGAACTGTCCCGGGAGAGTCAGGCGCCCCCCGCAGCCGCCGACGGTGAGGAAGGGCCACTCGTCCAATGTCCCATGGTGGGCTTCGCCCGCATCGCTCAAGTAGACGATCATCGTATTGTCGAGCATCGTCCCATCACCCTCCGGCACGCTGCGCAAGCGTGCAGCCAAGCCGGCCATCAGCTTGATGTGGTAGGCGCGGATCTCAGTCCGGCACTCTTCGGCGGTCTTGCCATTTGACCCGGTCCCGTGGCCGATCGCGTGGACGTTTTGCTCATCCAGGCCCAGCCCGGTGTAGACATGTTCGAGATTGTCCATACGGATCGTCACGCCGTGGCTCAGGCCAGTGATCAGGCACGCCGCCGCGATCGAGAAATGCGCCTCCAGCCGATCGATCCCGATTTCCGAGGCGAACTTGTCGCTCAGGGCAGGGGCACCATCCCTGATGATGTCGCCCATCGAGGCGAGCCTCTCGCGCCGGGTCTGCAGTTCTTCGAACGCGAGCAGGTAGTGGTCGAGCTTGTCCCGCTCCGCGCCCGGGATCTCTCTGTGCAGCCGCCTGATATCGTCGGAGAGGAAATCGAGCATCCCCGATTCCAAAGCGTAGCGCTTCCGCCCCTGTGCCGAGCCTACCGCGGAACCAAACAACTGGTCGTAGGCCTGATCCGGACTCGCCTGGAACGGCAGTTCCCTACCAGGTGCCACCGCCGACAGGCCCGGGTAGATCGTCCCTTCCGGAATCGGGTCACCGGCACCGCCGACCGCGCGGCCGCGCAATGCCAGCCCGATGTGCCCGAAGGGGCTGGGGAATCTCGCAGAGAGTCGCGTGTCGATCGTCGCGCGCAACGGCAGGCCGCTCGAAGTTTCGCTCGGGGAGCTGTGCACCCCCATCGCTCCAAAGTACGAAGTGTGCCCGGCCAAGCACATCTTCCCGGAGAACCCCTGCACGATGCCGACCTGATCTTTGAATGGCTCGAGCGGTTTCAGAGAGTCGGGTAGAACATGGTCTTTCAGGGAGGCCGTGAAGGGCGCCCCCCCAGCGGCCGCCTTGCCACGTAGCGCTGCCGGGGTGATCGCCGCAGGCGTCAGCCCGCTCGATTTGATGAGGAAGACAAAGCGTTGCGGGAAGGCCTCACCCGCACCAGCGGCCTCGGCTGAGAGCTGGCGCACCAGCGGCGCCAACAACACGCCACCACTACCCAAGGACAGCTGTCTGATAAAACGGCGTCTCGATGTCATCGATGATCTCACTCCCTGATCTCCTTCCTGTAGACAAACGAATCCGAACAGATCAACGATACTAGCAATGCCCGAAAACTCCCCCCGCTCTCCACGTATGCCCGGTCCGCCCCGATCAGGGTCGCCGAGTCGCTGAGCCTCTCGTTGCGCCCCATCCAATACCGGAATGCGTGCCGGACAAATGACTGGCGCACCCGGGCAGAACCACCTAGGCGTTGCACGAGATCGACTGCCCCGCCGACCTCCCCATCCAGGCGCGCGTCGCCTGTCGAATCGAGTCGACCGCTCGCGTCAATCAGCTTGCCGCTAAGCTCATCCCTGGTGCGGAAGCGGCCAAAATCATCGTAGGACTCGAATGCCATCCCCAGCGGGTTCATCTGCTTGTGGCAACGCCAACACTCGGCCTGCCGGGTCACTGCGAACCGCTCCCTCAGGGTCTTGCTCGGATCTTCTGGGACGACCGCGTTCACGGTGATCGGCACGTCCGGCACGTGGCCAGCCAACAGGCGCTCGCGGATCCATTTGCCTCGGGTGATCGGGTTGGTCTCAGTATTCTTCGAGTGGGCAATCAGCCAAGCGGGGTGCGTCAGGATCCCGGCGCGGCGCGCCGGGTCGAGTTCGAACGGCTGCTCGGTCGGACAATCGAAACGATCGATCTCCAGATTGTAGGAGCTCAAGAAAAACCTCTGATCGTGGGCGGATGTTAGGTTTCGTTCGCGTTCGCCGTCCATCAGCGTGAATTGCGCAAGCATCGGCCGGATCCCACTTTTGTAGCAGATCGTCAGGTATTCCATGTAATCTTTGATGAGCCCGCCGCTCATCCGGTGCTTTGCCGGCTGGGTGCGAAAATACGGATGCAGGGCCTCGATGTCTGACCGCACTTCCGGATCGAGCTCATATTCCAGCTCCTTCCACGGCTTGCCATCCCAGTAGGCGTGGAGCAGGCGCAGGGCTGCGTGCCGCTGCTCCAGGTCTTCCGGGCTAACCGAGGAGCCGAGGTGCCCGACGAAATACTGCCTTGTCGTCAGCAACTCACGCAGCACGTCCTGATCCCGATCCAGGATTCCTAACACAAGCAGATCGGCCTCGTGCACGAGCTGGTATGGCACGATCCCCCAGTCGTAATTCTGATAGCGCTTGGCGTCCTTGAACACATCCGGGGCGCGGTGGTAGCCGAAGAACTCGTGGAAAAACCGCAGAATTTTCGGCTTCGCGACCGCGTCGTCGTCGAGCAATCGCTCGACCTGCGCCTGGACGCCGTCCCGGCTATCGAGCTCTCCTCCCTGTGCCGCGCCCATGAGCGGCATGTCTGGGGGATCATCGGTAAGCGCGAAGCTGATCGCGAATGCTAGTTCGTCCCCGGACAGTCGGCGCCGCCCGAGCCCATCCTCCGGACCCAGCCCCAGCTCCATTCGGAACACCGCCTCAGGCTTGAGCGCGATCGCTTTCAGACCGGCCATCAGCCCCTCACGCACATCACCCGATTCGTCGATAGCGAGCAACAGGTACTCCCGGTAGCGTTTCAGCTCCGCCTCGCTCGGCGGGCGGTAGACAAGCGTCTCGAACTGGTATCTCACGGCCGCATCGATCTGCTCCGGGCCAGGCCGATCCGACTCTAACACTCCCCGCAGCTCCTCCGGCACGTTGCCGCCCAGCTGGTGATCTACGATGGTTCGCGCATTGCGTAGAAGCGTCCCCAGCGTCGCGGGATCCGCATACAGATTGGCCGCGTAGTCGTTGAACCCTGGCCGGTTCTCTAGCGCAAATGGTTGCCTCACCCGGCGCAGCTTCTCCCAGTCGTGCTTCAGTATCCGCTGCTTCGTCCGGTCATAGATGTTCGGGTTGAAACGCCAAAGGCGCGGCGGAGAAAACGGACGCTCGTCAATCTCTCCGCTGAAGAGCTTGTCGTGATCCAGATGGTTGCCGAACGCAAACTGGCTCATCAGGTACTGCACGCGTTCGGAGGCTCGCGCCCGCACCAGTTCATCTCCGATCCATGCCACCGCTTCGGATCGTTCAAGCTCACCCGGTTGGCTCTCGTCCTCTGGTGGCATCTCACCGTCTCGCAGCTGCTCGTGGACCGCCGACCAAGTCTCGAAATCGCGCCCTTGAGCGATCTGGTCAGACAGGAGATCGAGCCGAATCCCACCTTTGGCCTTCTCTGCCCCATGGCATCCGATGCAGTAGCGATCGAGCAGTGGCTGTATCCGGGCCGGGGCAGTATCCGGGGCCGCTCCCTCCTCCTCCACCTGCCCGCTTGCCACGAGCGGCAAGCCAAAAGCCAGGATTAAACCGGGGGTTAGCTGCTGCAATAGGCAGCGATGGACGGAGAGCGCGATCCCTCAATACTAGAAGAAGCCCCGCCCGATTCAAGCGCCAGCTGCCTGGCGCTACGGGACGAGTTTGAGGCTGCGCAGCCAGTCCTCGCAGCGGGCTGGCCAGGTCGAGACCGCGTTCTCACTCGGCCGCAGGCCGTAGCCGTGTCCCCCCCGGTTGTAGATGTGCAGTTCCGAGGCTACCCCAGCCCGTTTTAGCGCCACATAGAGCAGCGCCGCGTAGACCGGGCGATCCGAGTCGTCATGGGTGATCGCGATGAACATCGGCGCCGTCTCCCGGGTGACCTTGACCTGCGGGCTGAGCCGGTCCTTGTCGTCCGCGTCGCCGAGGTAGGCCGGGTAGATCGGGATGACAAAATTCGGTTCGGCGCTGAGCTCGTCGGCCTCGTCGACTGCCGGGTAGTCATCGGTCGCCCAGTGGCTGGCCAACATGACGCTCAGATGGCCGCCGGCGGAGAATCCTAGCACCCCGAGCTTCCCCGGATCGATCCCCCACTCTTCCGCGTGCTGCCTCGTGAGGCGCATCGCCCGGCGCGCGTCCTGCAGTGGCCAGGGGTGCGGCTGCTTCCCGTCGCGCCGCGGCACCCGGTATTTCAACACCGCGGCCGTGACCCCGATGCGATTGAACCACTCCGCGATCTCGGTGCCCTCCTTGTTCCAGGCGAGGATGTTATACCCGCCACCGGGAAAAATGACGACGCCGGTGCCATTGGGTTCCTCTGGTTTGTAAAGTGTTAGCGTAGGCTCGTCGACATAGGCGATGCGCACCGTGCTGCCGTCGTCCGTCGTGGGTTTCTTCTTCTCCCCGATGCCCGCCGGTTCGTCCGGCGCCCCATCCGGCCAGATCTTCAGTTCGACCGGATCGGCCGCCGGGAGAAGCGGGGCAAGTGCGAAGATCGAGATGAGAGTGAGCAGAAATTTCATGGTTTCGGGGGTCGGGGGTCGGGGGTCGGGGTTGGGGGCTGATTCTGGTGGTGAGTGTCAGTGCGCTCCGCCCTCGAATGCCAATAGCTCTCGTGCCACCGGTCCGATCAGCGCCTGGAGCTCATCTGCGAGGGATGACATCAATGGTAGGTGCGGTCCGGTGTCGGCGATCCCTGCCAGGGCTACCGCATGGTGCAGGACCGGGATCGGACCGTGGGCATTGCGCAGATCCTCGAGCGGTGCGAAGCGGGCACGCAGCTCCTCGGCTGCTCCGATGTCGTCCGCCTGGAGCGCCCGCAGGACGTCCATCGACTTCGACGGCGCGACGCACACGCAACCGGAGGTGAAGCCGGCCACGCCGAACTCCTTCAGGTGTGCCACGGTCGGCTGCTCGCCGATACCGCTGACGATGATCCCCGGATCGACGAGTTCGAGCAGCCGCTTGAGGTAACCATCAACCGACGGGTTTTCCTGGACGATCGCATACTTGATCCACGAGATGATCCCCTCATCGACGAGCTCTGCTGCCGCTTCGGGTGTGATGTAGTTCTCGTCCTTGATGTAGAGGACGGCCGGGATCCCCGACCTCGAGACGAACTCGCGCACCGCAACCTGGACGCCAGAGGCGGTCGCCGGGAACAGCGTCGGAAGAATCATCGCGGTCGGAAACGCGTGGCGCTTGAGGATCGCCGCCTGGTCCATGATCGTGCCAAACATCGGCCCGACGGAGGGGATCACCCAGGTGTCCTCCGCGACCGAGGCCGCTAGCAGTTCGAGCAATTCCTCATACTCGGAGACAGCGATGTGGTAGAGATTGGCGTTGCCTCCGTAGAGCAGCGTCGAGATCCCGCCGCCTTCGAGGTGCTGGATCAGCTTGCGGTTCTCATCGGCGTTGAGCGAGTAGCGCTCGTCGGCATTGCGGCACAGTGGCGGGACTGCGATGACAGAGCGGGTGAGGTCGTCTCTAGTGACTGGCGTGGTTTTCATTCGGATGAGAAATCAGTAGATCGCAGGCTCGGGCGTATCTGGCCCGTGGTGTAGGAAGTCGAAGTCGCAGCCCTCGTTGGCCTGCGTGACGTGATCGAGGTAGAGCTTCCCGTAGCCGCGGGCGTAGTGTGGCGCAGGCGGCGACCACGCCTTGCGGCGCTCTGCCAGCTCCTCATCGGAGACCTTGAGCGCCAGCGTCCGCGCTGCGACATCGAGCTCGATGAGGTCGCCGGTCTGCACCAGGGCGAGCGGTCCCCCGACCGCACTCTCCGGCGCGACATGCAACACACAGGTGCCGTAGCTGGTCCCACTCATGCGCGCATCCGAGATCCGCACCATGTCGCGCACGCCCTGCTCGAGGAGCTTCTTCGGCAGGGGCAACATCCCCCACTCGGGCATGCCGGGCGCGCCCTGTGGCCCGGCGTTTTTCAGGACGAGCACCGAATCTGGAGTGGCGTCGAGATCGGGATCATCGAGGCGCGCTTTGAGATCGGCATAGTCCTCGAAGACCAGCGCCGGTCCGGTGTGCTTGAGCAATTTGGGATCGGCCGCGGAGTGTTTGATCACCGCACCATCCGGGCAGAGGTTGCCACGCAGCACCGTGGTGCCACCGGAGTCGGCGACCTTGCGGATCACCTTCTCGTTGTAGATCTCTGCGCCCTCAATGTTCTCGCCGAGCGATCGGCCATTGACGGTCAAACAATCGCGCTGCAGGTGCTCGCCCATCGCGTTCAGCAAAGCAGGCAGGCCTCCCGCGAAGTAGAAATCTTCCATCAGGAACTTGCCCGCTGGGCGCATGTCCGCCATCAGCGGCACGCGCCGCGAAATCTCGTCAAACTTCTCCAGCGGCAGCGCCACCCCGGCACGCCCGGCCATCGCGATCAGGTGGACGATCGCATTCGTCGAACCACCGATCGCCATGTCGACCGCGATCGCGTTGTCGAAGGAGTCGGCGGTGATGAAGTCCGACGGCTTCCAATCGCGCCACGCGTTCTCGACGATCAGCCGGCCGCTCTGGGTCGCCATGCGCATGTGGTTCGAATCGCTGGCGGGGATCGACGAGGCACCGGGCAGCGAGAACCCGAGCGTCTCGGCGATCGCCGTCATCGTCGACGCGGTCCCCATCGTCATGCAGTGGCCGGGCGAGCGCGCGATGCCGTCCTCGATCTCGCACCATGCTTCCTCCGAGAGCTTGCCGGCGCGTTTCTCGTCCCAATACTTCCACGCATCGGAGCCGCTGCCGAGCGTCTCGCCGCGCCAGTTCCCGCGCAGCATCGGACCGGCAGGCACATAGATCACCGGGATGTCCATCGACAGCGCGCCCATCAGCAGGGCCGGCGTCGTCTTGTCGCAGCCGCCCATCAGCACCGCCGCATCCAGCGGGTTCGAGCGCAGCATCTCCTCGGTCTCCATGGCGAGGAAATTGCGATACAGCATCGAGGTCGGCTTGGTATAGCTCTCGCCGACCGACATCACCGGCACCTCCATCGGCAAGCCACCCGCCTGCAGCACCCCGCGCTTAATCTGCTCCGCGAGGACCTTGAAGTGCATGTGGCAGGAGTTCAGATCTGACCACGAGTTGAGGATCCCAATCACCGGCTTCCCCTCCCAGTCCTCGCGGTCGAGCCCAGCCTGCTTCGCCCGCGAACGATGCCCAAACGAGCGCAGCTCATCGCGCCCGAACCAGCGCCAGGAGCGCAGCTCTTCGGGGGATCGCTTCGGGCGGGAGTCAAAAATAGTCATCAGAGCCGCCCATTCTAAGCGCCCGACGACCCAACCCGCAACCACTCAAACACCGATCAGGCCAAGCAGAGCCAGCGAAGCCGCACCGTAGTTTCGGCATCCTGCCGAAATGCACCTCCGTGCGCCATCCTGGCGAAATGCCTTCCCACTCGGCAGGATGCCGAGGCTACGTAGGCTGGCGCCAGCGAGGCGGCGATCGCCCCACCGTAGTTTCGGCATCCTGCCGAAATGTCCGCCCTCGGCAGGATGCCGAGGCCACGTAGAGTGGGTGCCGCAGCTACTGCATCGAGAGTTCATATTCGGCCTCGCGCAAAATAGACTCACCCGTCCGCAATTTCGCCTTAACCGGATTCGCGCGGATGTAACGCTGGAAGGCGATCAATTGCTCCTGATCGCGGACGATATGGTCGTAGCTGTGCTTCTGCCAAACGACGCGCCCGGGCGTTCCCAGGAGGCGGTTGATGGCGTTCGATGTGAAACTCTTGATGGATTGCAACACGCCCTCGAGCTGAAAGCCGCCAGCATCATTCGGGCACATCAAGGCGTGGACATGATTCGGCATCACCACGCTATCGCCGACAATTACCCTCGCCGGGCAGAAGTGATACAGCGCCTCGGAGACAAGCTGGGCCACATGAGGATCTCGTAGCAAGCACTCACCTTCGCACCCATCAAGGCACTCATTCAACAATTTCGCAAAGTGCCGCTCGAAGCGGCGGCGTTCCAATGGGGGCAAATTCTCCAACGATTCCGCTGTGGCATCACCGCTGGCGCCCAGCTTCCGCAGCCACACGGATTTCTCTTCCTCCCAGCGATCGACCAAGGGCTTGGGCACCGAGTCCGCCAGACGGAAGGTGACGAAGTAGGTGCAGCCAGATTGGCGCCAGTGCGGCAAGTCACCGCTCACATAGATACGCAACTCACCAGATTCATCAAAACCGCGGAACGGGAGCAGCATCGTAGAAACTATTCGACCACCAGCGAGTCGGCAAGCAAGCAAGCACCACCGTAGTTTCGGCATCCTGCCGAAATGAACCTCCGTGCGCCATCCTGGCGAATTGCCCTCCCACTCGGCAGGATGCCGAGGCTACGTAGGCTGGCGCCAGCCAGGCGGCGATCGCACCACCGTAGTTTCGGCATCCTGCCGAAATGAACCTCCGTGCGCCATCCTGCCGAAATGCCTTCCCACTCGGCAGGATGCCGAGGCTACGTAGGCTGGCGCCAGCCAGGCGGCGATCGCCCCACCGTAGTTTCGGCATCCTGCCGAAATGAACCTCCGTGCGCCATCTTGCCGAATTGCCCTCCCACTCGGCAGGATGCCGAGGCTACGGGGATGCCGGAGCTGCGCCGACTACACCAGCGGCACCAGCCACGCCGCAATCAGCGTCACCACCAATCCCACCACGCCCATCAGGCTCATCATCGGGGTCACGATCTTGAGCGTCTCGGATTCTTTCATGCCCGTCATGCGCGTGATCACCCAGAAGCCGCTGTCGTTCATCCACGGGATCGGCTTCGAGCCGCAACCGATCGCTAGCGCTAGATAAACCGGATGGAATCCGAGATCACCTGCGTCGAGGAAGGCATTGGCGATCGGCGCGGCCGTGATCATCGCGACGGTTGCCGAACCCTGCGCGGTTCGCACTAACATCGTTACAAGGAAGGCGATCAGCAGCGTCGTCCAGCCTGCCTGCGCGCCGCCGATCTCGGCGATCGCCCCTGCGATCCCGGTCTGGCGCAACACGCCTCCGAAGGCGGCACCGGCGGCAGTGATCAGGATGATCGTCGCGCCAGAACCGATCGCCGACTTCGTCGCCTCCGATAGCGCCGCGCGTTCGCCACGCTTCATCAGTGCCAAGACCAGCAGCGCGGCGGCGGCCGAGATCGTCAGCGCGAGGTTCTTGTCACCGAGGTAAGCGAGCGCATCGAGCCAGGCCGGCGGCTCGTCTAGGGTGTTGCGGTAGGTCGCGATGCCGATCAGGACGACCGGCAGCAGGACTGGCAGGAACGCTAGCCAGGCCGGCGGCAGGCGCTGATCGCCCACCGGCACCGGGGCGTCCGCCTGCTCCGGCTCCCCCGCGTCATCGCGCAGCGGGATTTCCCAACGCCGGTTCGCCCAGGTCGCGTAGGCGTAGCCGAAGCTGATGGTGAACAAGCCCACCACCAGCCCGGCGAGCATCATGGTGCCGAGGTCGACGCCGAGCTCGCCGGCGACGAACAGTGGGCCAGGGGTCGGCGGCACCAGCGAGTGCGCCATCGTCCCACCAGCGACGATCGTCAGGATGTAGAGCAGGTAGTTCTTCCCCGTCTTGCGCCGCATCGCTTTGCCGATCGGAATCAAGAGGTAGAAAACCGTGTCGAAGAACACCGGGATCGCCAGCAGGAAGCCAGAGATGAGGAACGCCAGCTGCGCCCGCGCCACGCCAAAGATCGCGAGGATTGACTGCACGATGCGCTGCGCTGCGCCCGAATCGAGCAGGCACTTGCCGATAATCGCCGCCATCGCGATGAGGATGCCTACCTTGCGGCAGCCCTCACCAAATTCCGCCGCCACCCGCGAGGCGGCGTTCTGTGAGGCGAACTTCTCGGCCTGTTTCTCGGTAAGCTGCCCCGCAGCGACCCTCCCTTGCGCGAATGATTCCAACGCCGATCGCGGGGTGAGGACGCTGATCGCCAGCGCGGCGAGGATCAGTGCGAGGAACGCGTGCAATCGCAGCCACAGAACGCCTGCGAGAACGATCGCCATCCCAATGAGCAACAGGGCAACTGGTGACATTGGCGGGAATCGTAGCGGACTCGCGGCGACGGACGAGATTTTTTTATTTTAGCCGCACTGGGTGATTGACTGCTGGGGCGCAAATGATTTAAAAAACGTCGAATTGTTTTAAAAAAGACCACCCATTATGAAATCAGTCCTCACCCTCGCCCTAACGGCCACCATCGGTATCTCCTTTCTGTCCTCCGCTGAGGCAGCCGTCATCGACCTTGCAGCTGGCACGGCGACGCAGAGTTCTCAATTGGGTGGCTTTGCTGCCACCAACGCCACCGACGCGGTCGTCAATTTCACTCATACGTCCAATGCTGATCTCAACCCGACCTGGCAGGTGTTATTGGGCGATTCTTACGCCTTCGATGCAATCGAGGCATTCAACCGCGCATCCTCTGACGGGGCGCTGGACTGCTGCCCGAGCCGTTTCCGTGACATATCGATCCAGGTCGTCAACTTTGTCGGTGATCCGGCACTTGATTTTACCGGTGGCACTGTCACTTTCGACTCGGGCTTGCTCAACGCTGAGAACGTTCTTGGTGGTGGGACCGCTACCTCCGGCCCAGTCAGCTTGAGCGCTGCCCCCGGCGGTGCGGTCGGCAACATGATCCGTATCATTCGCACGATTGACGAAGACCTCTCAGGAACTGGTGGGGTCGGAAATGCCGATGAAGGAAGGGTCTTGTCGATGGATCTCGTGACGGCCGATGGCACGCTGATCCCCGAACCGAGCGCAGCCATGTTCGGCTTGCTCGGCTTGCTCACACTGGCATTCCGCCGCCGTCGCTAAGGCATTTTCGGCTGAAAGACGCTTCCGATCGGGAACTGCGGGTCTCGGCCTTAGCCTTTGGTGTGGCTCCAGAGCGCATTGTCGCATCGACTGGAGGGCATTCCTCGCGACATCTCGCCCTGCGCGGGAGGAGGCAAGAGGTTTCGGCGTGGTGAAGATGTCCGCACGCACGCTCCCAATTTCTCCGTGGTCCATGCGACCTCCTGGCATCTATTACCGCCACGCATCACATTCTACGAAATGTTTCTAGCCGGTGCATCCGTTGGCCAAGCTGCGAGCGGTAGCTTGGCTCAGTCGGCCTTCGGTGCCTGGAAAAGGAGCGGGACGCACCACCTCCTTGGCTGGATTCTTCGAGGGTGCGGGACGCACCTCCTCCTTGGCCGGATTCTTCGAAGGAGCAGGCATCGCAAATAGTGATGCACGGCAACTAGCACTTGCCGAGCGGCCCGCATTTCTCATGCCCCTTCGGCGAAGCCTAGCGAAGCTCCAAGTGGATGAGATACCCGGGCCAGGCTTGCAAACCCCTTGTCCCTCCACACGATAAATGGAGGCGATTCGGCGGAAGATTGAAGCGCTAGCGTCATCGCTGAAACCTCAAGGAGGCCGATCGATTTCCTTGTCAGCGCCCGCCGGCCTCCCACCCTTCTCCCGCACCTATCGCCCAATGTCTATGTGACAGAGCACTAATTTTACGGGCTCTGCGCAATGCCGCTGACTTACGAGCCTGTCGGACTTACCCGATCCGGCTCGAGCCTCGCGCACCGAGTTTTACAAGCGCAAAACTGGCGAATTGATTCTTCTCAAACAACAGTCGATTTTCGATTTTTGAGCAATGGAGCGATTGCTCGCGCAAAAATATCCTATTCATATTTTGAGCAATCCCGATTCGCCAGATGCGCGCTTGCGAAAACTCAGAGCCCTTGTCTCTGAGTCGGACTTGATCACCGCTCTACGATGACGCCCTCCCTTCACTTTCGCCTAAGTCAGCGCCATTCGGGCTCTGCGGGATTGATGGTGGGATTTTCATAGCGAAGGGTGGAGTTCTAGCTTGCCTAGGTGGAAGAGACCCCTCACGTGGAAGGTCTCGAACTTCGGCAGCCCTCTGGCCGCTGTCTTCAGCGGCTGGATCAACGAATTGGGTCCCACCGCTGTGAAGGTCGTGGGCGAGCAGTTTGCGGAACGCGACCGCGGCTTTCACCCGGCGATCCTCGAAGCTCTTGAGCCACTTGTATTTGGTGCCTTTCAGGCGCTCGTCCCCGACCACCTGCAGCTCGCGGTGCTCGGCTGTGCGCACTTTGTCAACCGCCCTGCTGAGGTGAGCTTTGACGTAGAAGCGGTCGAACACGATGATCACCTCGGGCAGCACTTCGCCGACCGCCCCACGCTAGTCTATCCACATGTCCATCGCCACTGCCTCTATGCTGGCCCTAGTTGCAATGGCGCTAGTTGTCTTTGGCAGCCCGCGCAGCCTCTCGATGGTCGCCTCTTTCATCCTGCTTTCGACAACCTCGTGGACAGGAGTGAATGAGACGGGGGATCTTCGCGATGATCACCGTCTCGTTACTCGCAAGGGTCGAGGTGGCGCCAGCGCCACTCGCGGACGCGCGCGCTCTCGTGGGTTTCGGGATCCGTCCACAGCGTAGCATCCTCGCACTCGACGCGGACCTCGACGCCCTGTGTCTCGGGACAGATCTCGACCTCAACGAACTTCCAGAGCTCGAGGATGTTGGCCGATTGGGCCATGCTTGGGCTCGGAGCTTATGCAGTCCAAGTCCTGTGGGGCATCCCCAGTCGAATTCAAGCTTGCCCTATGCCCTAACCGGGTGGGTTTTCTACAACGCGGAAGAACAGGGCATCTTCCCCAGGTTCAGGGTTCGGAACCGTGATGCTGGTGGTCTCTCCCATCGACTCGATGCTGTCATCGATATCCGATGGGAAGTCGCTCAGACTAAGGCCATAAAAGACCGCGTAGGTGCGGTTTTCTTTGGACGTCCAGGTCAAGGTGACCATGTCATCGTCCTCGTTATAGACGATCTCGGTGATCTGGAAGAGCGTGCCGCCGCCAATCGATCCCTCCGCTGTGATCAGATCGATCGAGAGCACGGCAGCCTCGTCTTGGTTTCCAGCACCGCCGGATCCAGAAAGGTCGGGATCGGGCGTGCGTCGAACCCTCACCATGTTGCCAACAGCCCCGCCTGCATCCGCGATCAAGCTGATCGGTCCGGAGCTAGCGGATCCACCGCCGATGACGTTTTCGGGATTCAGCAGTTCGGACGAGAACGTCACAACACCCCCAGTGAAATCGGTGGACACGTCGCCATCGAACTGGACAATTTCGATGGTGATGTCGCGCATGCGGCTCGGGCAGCAATCGAGGGTCCCGTTCGAGGAGGCCCGGTTGAAGAGCTCCACGATTCCGAACGAATAGGCTTCCGGCAGTAGGACTTGCCAGGTCGGGTTGGCGTCAGAACTTAGCGTGTGAGTGAAATTGACGACATCGTCGAGCGCGTTGGTCGCGGCGAAACCTCCCAGCTGTGAACTCTGCGCCGCGATGCCTGCGAACAAGGGAATCTCATCGCCGGCGAGCGGGATGCTGTTCGGATCTGCCGGATTGCTGCCGCGGGCGACTTCGACGTCATCGTTGAAACCGTCGGTATCAGTGTCGACCAGTATCGGGCTACTGCCGTGGACATTCACTTCGTCACCGTCACTCAGGCCATCGCCATCGCTGTCGCTGAGCAGGGGGTCACTGCCAGCCGTCTTTTCGGCGCCATCGTTTAGACCGTCGCCATCGCTATCGGGGTTGTTGGGGTCGGTGTTGTCGGCCAGTTCCACGTCGTCGTTCACGCCATCATCGTCGCCGTCTGCCTTGCTCGGATCTGTGCCGGCAGTAAACTCGTCCTCATCGTTGAGCCCATCGCCATCGGCGTCTGCGCCGGTGGCAAAGTCGGCGAGGGTCCCGAACATCATCTCCCATGCGTCAGACAGTCCATCGTTGTCCGAGTCCCCGGTTACGGTGAACGTGAAAGCCTGCTCGAGCGGGTCGACGCCGTCCGACGTGGCCATGACGCGCACGCTGTGCTCGACGCCATCGAGCGCGCTCAGATCCGCGTTCACAAGGAGCTGATCACCTTCAGGGCCGCCAATCGAATAGAGCGCGTTGTCGGTGTCGCCTGCCCCTGCTACCAGGGTGAAAACCGCCTCGAGCTCCTCGCCGCTGACAAATGTCAGGGTCCCGACCGAATCGCCGATGCCGGCGCTCGAAGGCACGATCGCAAGCCCCCCGGAGTCCACCGTGGATGGGGCGAGGCTGAGGGATTTCACTGCGCCCTCGGCGGTGACAAGATCGAGCGAGAGCACGGAGGCCTCGTTGTCATCGCCGACGCCGCCGCTCCCCGAAAGATCGTCGTCACGGGTGCGGATGATGCGGATCATGTTGCCGAGCGCACCGCCAGCGTCAACGGTCAAGCTCACCGGACCACCGTTGTCGAGCCCCCCGCCCTCGACATTCTCTGGGTTTAGCAAGTCGGACGAAAAAACCACCGTCCCACCGGTAAAATCGCTGGCCACATCGCCGGTAAAATCGACTACCTGGATGGTGATATCGCGCAGCCGGCTCGGGCAGCAGTCGAGCGCCCCGTCAGAGGACGCGCGGTTGAACGCCACAATCTCGCCGAAGCCGTAGATGTCGGGCAGGAGCACCTGCCAGGTGGGATTCGGATCGGTGCCTTGAGTATGGGTGAAGTTGACGACTGCGTCGAGCGCGTTGCCGGCTGCGAAGCCGCCGAGCTGCGTGCTTTGCGCTGCAGTCCCGGTCTCCAACGGGATAGGGGCGGCATCTGCCCGCCCGGTTAGAAAGGTGAGCGCGGCCAGCACAAGTGAGAGGGATTTGAGGGGAAGCGATTGCAATGATTTCATCTGTTAAGGGGGGTGGGTCAGTTGGATGAATGGATCTAGAACAGTGATTTCCATGAGATTGCCTAATTGCGTAATCTGAGTCAATCACTACCTTTGTAAGCCCGTGGCTCCCCCCGGCTACCCCACTCCCCAGGTTCTCCCCCTCCTATGAAAGATGTTCCCCCTACTCATGTTCTATCGATTGTCCGCTACTGGCTCGTTGCCGCTGGCTCGTTCTTATGCCTCCCGGCGCAGGCTGCGCCGATCCCCGTCAACACGGGCACCGCGGCCCAGAGTTCACAGCTCGGCGGCTTCGCAGCCGGCAACGCGCTCGACGCGGTTGTCAATTTCACCCACACGCTCAACAGCGACACGAACCCGACCTGGCAGGTGCTCCTTCCACAGCGCTACAGCTTCGGCGAGATTGTGGCGTTCAACCGCGGATCTTCTGACGGGGCGCTCGACTGCTGCCCGAGCCGCATGCGCGACATCACCATCCAGGTGGTGGATTTCAGTGGCAATGTGAGCAGCGACTTCACTGGCGGGACGGTCACCTACTCGTCGCCCCTGCTCAATCCGGAAAACACCATCGGTGGGGGCAGCGCCTCTTCGGGACCGGTTAGCCTGGCAGCCAATGCTGCCGGAGCCGTCGGCAACATGATCCGGATCATACGCACCCTAGATCCCGATTTGTCAGGGAGTGGCGGCGCCGGCAATGCCGATGAGGGATCCGTGCTCTCGCTCGACCTGGTCACCGCCGAGGGCAGCCAGGGCATCAACAGCTTCACCGCCAGCCCGGCTACCATCACCTCTGGCGCTCCTGCAACCCTGTCGTGGACCGTGTCCCCAGATGTGACTGCACTAGTGCTCGACCAGGGCATCGGTGATGTCTGGCCGCTGACCAACGACGGCAGCGGCAGCCTCGAGATCGATCCGGGGCCACAGGTCACCACGACCTACATGCTGACCGCGACATCCGCCGGCGCTCCGGTCACCGCCGTCGCCACCGTGACGGTCGATAACGACCCCGTCATCCAATCGTTCGGCGGCAGCCAGACCACGGTCTCGCCGGGCACCGATGTCACGCTGAGTTGGGAGGTCTCGAATTTCGACGAGCTACTACTCAACGGGGCGCCGATCGAGGGCGGCGGCAACTCGATCGTCGTCAGCCCGCTGATCACGACCACCTACACGCTGCTCGCGACCAACGCCCAGGGCAGTGCGAGCGCCGAACTGACGATCATCGTCAGCGATGTCCCCGACCTGATCGGGGCCAACGGGCGCTTCATCGAGATCGTCAAAAATGATCTCAACAGCACCCGGCTGCACATCGCGGAGATCGAAGTATTCCAGTTCGGGATCGAGCCGGACGCCGCCGACGCCGACGGCACCAGCGGAAACGACGTCGTGCAGAACGGCTTCCCCTCGACCGAGACCCCACCGACGACGACCTCGCTGGAGCACGGGAATCCGGCCTCGGCCTACGACGGCGACATCGAATCGGGGGCCGAGGTCTGGACGACCGCCGCCAATCTCGGTACGCAGGCTCGCTACATGCTCGATCTGGGCACGACCAACACGATCAACACGGTGCGAATCTTCGGCCGAGGCGATACGTGCTGCCTGGAGCGGCTACAGAACTTCACTGTCAACTTCTACGGGGACGACGGTTCAGGGAATCCGGGCGCGCTGGTCAATTCCGCCACCTACGCAGGCGTCGCCCCCGCCGGCAACGTCGGCCACGCCGAGCTGTCGCTAGCGATCCCGAACCCGGGCGTGCGCAGTTTCAGCGTCGACAAGACCTTCATCCCGCAGGGCGAGACGATCACGTTTTCGTGGGAGGTGAACACCGATTCGACCAGCGTCGCGATCGCGGGGCTCGGTGATGTTACCGGGGCCACCGATGCCAGCGGCGCCGGCAGCTTAACCCTGAATCCAGGGCCGGGCTCTGATACGACCTACACGCTCACCGCAGTGCGACCGAACGGGATCAGCACCGCCCAGGTCTCGGTCGAGGTGACCGACCAGCCGCTCATCTACGCATTCACCACCGCCGCCGGGATCGTCTCGCCAGGGACGCCGGTCGCACTGGGCTGGGACGTCGCCAACGTGACAGCCCTCGACCTGAACGGCAGCGATGTTACCGGCTCGGTGGGGACGACCGTCACGCCCGCGAGCTCTACCACCTACACGCTGACCGCGTCGAACCCGAACGGCACGATCTCGCGCGAGCTGCGCATCCGCGTCGCGCTGCCCGGCGAGCCGGTCATCTCCGAGTTCATGGCCGACAACTCTGAGGGGCTGCTCGATGAGAATGGCGAACCCTCCGACTGGATCGAGCTGTGCAATTCGACCGGTGATCCGGCGGCGCTCGACGGCTATTATTTGACCGACGACTCCGGCTCGCTCACCAAGTGGCGCATCCCCGATGTGACCATCGCGCCGGGCGGCTACCTGGTGGTTTTCGCGTCCGGGCTGGACCGCGCCGTGGCGGGGGCGCCGCTGCACACCAACTTCAGCCTCAACGCCGCTGGCGAATACCTCGCCCTGGTCAAGCCTGACGGGGTCACCGTCGTCACCGAGTTCTCGCCTACCTACCCGGACCAGCGCCCAGATATCTCCTACGGATTCGACGATGTCGCCCTGCTCGAGGGCTTCTTCCTGAACCCGACCCCGGGCGCCGCAAACTCCGGCGGCTTCACCGATTTCGTCGCCGACACGGCATTCTCGATCGACCGCGGATTCTACGATACACCGATCGCCGTCGAGATCACCACCGCCACACCAGGCGCACAGATCCGCTACACCCTGGACGGCAGCAGGCCGACCGCGAATAGTGGATCCGTCTACGGCGCGCCCGTTCCGATCGCCCAGACGACGGTGCTCCGCGCGGCAGCATTCAAGGCCGACCACGTCCCGACAAACGTCGACACGCACACCTATATCTTCCCGACCGACGTCATCGCGCACCCTAACATGCGCGCCAGCGTGACCCAGCACCCGACCTACGGCCCGCAGATGGTCGATGCGCTCAAGGCGGTGCCGACCATCTCGCTGGTATTCCAGGGAGATGTCGACCGCAACGAGAAGGAGGCATCGGTCGAACTGATCAACTTCGCGGCCGGCGACACGCAGGTCGACGCCGGCATGGAGCGCTTCGGCAACTACGCGACGAACTTCGCCAAGCGCGGCATGCGCCTGAATTTCCGCAAGCTCTACGGACCCGGCAAGCTCGATTTCCCGGTGTTCGACGGGCACGATTATCCGATCCCGCCAGCGGCGCAGGTGGATTCGATCGACCTGCGTTCGGGCAACCACGACATGAGCGCGCGCGGCGCCTACATGTCGAACCGCTTCACCGACGACTCGATGTTGGACATGGGCAACATCGCGCCGCACGGGCGCTTCGTGCACGTCTACCTCAACGGCCTCTACTGGGGGCAGTACCACATGCGCGAGCGCTGGAGTGCGGCGATGTTCTCGGAATATTTCGGCGGGGTCAAAGCTGACTACGAGTCGATCAACGCCAACAACGCCGGCAACGAGTTCCTCACCGGCACGCCGTCCGATGGCACTGGTGAATACTGGGCAGAAGCCCAGAGCCTGGTGAACAGCGCGACCCCGTTCGCCTCGGCCCGCAGCCACATCGACATCGCGAACGTGATCGACTTCATGCTGCTCTGGGTCAGTGGCGGCTCGGAGAGCGAGTTCCGCAGCGCCGGGTCGGTGCCGCTCGGCGTGCCTTACAAATTCTTTATGAAAGACGCCGACGGCTGGCTGCGACTGGGCAGGCAATCGGTCACCCACAACGGCCCGCTCAACATCATGACGCGGATGCGCAACGAGGGCGACCCCGACTACAAGACCCTGCTCGCCGACCGGATCCACCAACACTACTTCAATGACGGCGCGTTCACGCCCGCCAGGAACATCGCCCGGCTACAGCAGCGCGTCGATGAGATCCGCGTGAGCTTCCTCGCGGAATCCGCACGCTGGGGAGAGCAGACCCCGGACTCCTGGCTGGCCTACCAGAACAACTTGATCAACGGTTCATTCCCCGGCATCACCAACACGATGGTCGGCAAATTCCGCACGGCTGGCATGTACCCCAGCGTCGTCGCCCCCTCATTTAGCCAGCATGGCGGCAGCGTCCCGGTCGGGTTCGACCTGGCGATCACGGCACCAGCGGGCACGATCTACTACACGCTCGACGGCAGCGACCCGCGCGAGTCCGCGGAGCCGGTCGAGGTCGACCCGCCGGTGACGATCCTCACTGAGGCGGCTGCCAAGACGGTCTACGTGCCGACGGCGGCAAGCGATGGGTTCACCGATGGCAGCGGGAATCGATGGAACGAACTCACCTACGACGATACCGGCTGGACCGCCGGGACTGGGGGGGTAGGCTACGAACGCGGCAGCGGCTACGAGAGCTATTTCGATATCGATGTCGAGGCGGAGATGTCGGACAGGCAGACCACCTGCCTCATCAGAATCCCGTTCGCGATCGCTCCGGGCGCGCTAGCCGACAAGAGCGGGGCCGAGATCCGCGTGCGCTACGATGATGCCTACGTCGCCTACCTCAATGGCACCGAGATCGCCCGCAAGAACTTCTCTGGCACGCCGGATGGAACTTCGACCGGCTCCAGCCATGCTGACGGCTCTGCCGTCGTGCTCGAGCCAGTGGATATCTCGGCCTATTTCGGCCTGCTCGATGAGGGCGGTGACAACCTGCTCGCGATCCATGGCCTCAACTCCAGCTCTGGCTCTTCCGATTTCCTCATCTCGGCAGAACTGCGCGTCTCAGAGTTGCCATCCGGCGGCGGGGTCGGGGGCAATGTCTCGCCAACGGCGATCGCCTACACCGGCACGATCCCGATCGACGCGACCACCAGGGTGCGTGCGCGCACCCTCGATGCCTCCGGATGGTCGGCCCTCAACGACTCGACATTCTACCAAGATGCGAGCGCCCTAGTAGTCTCCGAGATCATGTACAACCCATCGCCTTCTAGCGCTGCGGAGATTGCTGCCGGACATGGTGACAGCGAGGACTTCGAATTCTTGGAGTTGATGAATACCGGGACCGGCCCGCTCGACCTGACCGGCCTGCAGTTCAGCGATGGCATCGGCTTCGACTTCGGTGGTGGGAGCATCACGACGCTTGCCGCCGGCGGACGGCTGGTGATCGTCGAGGATCCGCTCGCCTTCGAGTTCCGCTATGGTCCAGGGCTACCGGTCGCCGGGCAATACACCGGCAAGTTGAAAGACGAGGGCGAGGCGCTGCAGCTGGTGGACGCTCTCGGGACGGTCGTGCGCGCCTTCACCTACGACAACCTGGCCCCGTGGCCGATCGCCGCGGACGGCCAAGGACCATCGCTGCTGCTGATCGATCCGCGCAGCGTCCCAGACCATTCGGACCCGGTGAATTGGACTGCGGGAGCGCCCGGCGGCACGCCCGGGACTGGCGAGATCGCGCAACGCAGCTTCGCGAGCTGGGCGGATCTTAACGGCGTCACGAGCGCGAGCGATGACGACGATCAAGACCAGCTCAAGAACCTCCTCGAGTTCTTCATGGGCGGCGATCCCAACAGCCCATCGCCGGAATTGCTACCGACCGCATCGTTTGTCGACGGCCATCTCACCCTGACTTACCGGAGGGACCTGTCCGCAGGTGGCGTCGTTTCGGAGATCGAGACCTCGGGGGATCTGCTCACGTGGACCGGCGGCGCGACAGTCGAACTCGTCAATAGCCTCAACAACGGCGATGGGACGGTCACCGTCAGCTACCGGAGCACCCTCGCGCTCGGCGAGTCCGATCAGCTATTCATCCGCCTCCGGATCACCGAGGAATAGGCCACCCGCGAGCTCGGTTGGCCCCCGCGTGCTGCGGGGCCCAGCGTCCGTGCGCTGGCTCCTAGTGGAGTGCCTGCAGACCGGCTTCCCCGCCAGGCGTCCGTATGGGACGGCGTCCGCCACAAGCCGCTTTTCCTTGCCCGAGGCGGTCGTGGAAGTAGACTACCCTCCCTGGTCCCGTCCCGAGTTCCACACTCCCGATCCTATGCTCCAACGCTTCCTCACCTTCCCCCTCCTGCTCTCTGGCCTTGCCACCGCATGCTTCGCCGCAGATCCGCCGGATGGACCAGTCAGCTACTATGAGGACATCCGACCTGTCCTGCAGGCGAACTGCGTCGGTTGCCACCAACCATCCAAAGACGGCGGCGACTATGTGATGACCGATTTTGCACGTCTGTTAGGAGGCGGTGAAGATGGTGTCGCCATCATCCCCGGCAAACCCGAGGAGAGCCACCTGATCAAGGAGATCACCCCGGGAGACGACGGCAAGGCGGAGATGCCCAAGAAGAAGCCACCGCTGCACGAGATCGAGCTCGGCCTGATCAGGCGCTGGATCGCGGAGGGTGCAAACGATGATACGCCGGAGAATGCGCGCCAGCGCTATGATCAGGATCACCCGCCGGTCTACACGATGCCGCCGGTGATCACCTCGCTCGACTACTCACCTGACGGGGCGCTGCTCGCGGTGGCCGGCTTCCACGAGGTGCTGCTGCACCAGGCCGACGGCACGGGGCTCGTCGCGCGCCTGGTCGGGCTCTCCGAACGGATCGAATCCGTGCGCTTCTCCCCCGATGGAAAATTGCTAGCGGTGACCGGCGGACTACCGGGTCGCATGGGTGAGGTGCAGGTGTGGGATGTCGAGAAGCGCAAGCTGAAGCTCTCCGCACCGGTCACAGCCGACACGCTCTACGGTGCCGCGTGGTCGCCCGATGGGACGAAGATCTCGTTCGGCTGCTCCGACAACACGCTGCGCGCGATCGATGCCAAGTCGGGCGAGCAGGTGCTCTTCCAGGGCGGACACAATGACTGGGTGTTCGACACCGCGTTCAACCCGAAGGGCGACCACGTCGTCTCCGTCAGCCGCGACATGACAGCGAAGCTCACCGAGCTTGCGACCCAGCGCTTCATCGACAACATCACCTCGATCACCCCGAATGCGCTGAAGGGCGGCATCGGTGCGGTCGTCATGCACCCGACCCGCGACGAGATCGTCGTCGGCGGTTCGGATGGTGTGCCGAAACTCTACCGGATCTTCCGCAACACCGACCGCAAGATCGGCGACGACGCGAACCTCTTGTTCGAGTTCCCTCCGCTGGAGGGGCGCGTGTTCGCGGTCGACATCTCCGCCGACGCGCGCCGCATCGCAGCCGGCAGCAGCCTCGACGGACGGGGTGCCGTGCATATCTACGAGGTCGACCCGGCTGCCGAGATCCCCAAGGAGATCGCAGAGATCATCAAGCAACCTACCCACCAGCGCAGTGACGAAATGCGAGGGAAGTTGGAGAAATACTTTTCCGACGGCGTGAAGGTCTTGGCGCAAGTCCCGGTGCCGGGGGGCGGGATCTACGCGGTCA
>Ga0316197_10000199_pt1 | contig 45477 bp, 36 predicted proteins | sample OudBiesiAoxic_MG_FD_204939 | JGI IMG/M metagenome (GOLD analysis project Ga0316197, IMG submission 204939) | Coastal sediment microbial communities from Oude Bieten Haven, Netherlands - site A oxic | ecosystem: Environmental > Aquatic > Marine > Coastal > Sediment | place: Netherlands... | reverse complement strand
GCGAATACCCACCGACGCCACCTGGTGGGCCATTTCGACGAGCACCGGAGCTGCATCTCGAACCACGTCGGATTCGATGAGGTCGCTGAACGTGACGAGTGCTCCGAGGATGAGCCGGCCATCCGTGACGGAGATCTGCGCAAGATCGGCAATCGCTTTGATGTCGACAAGCAACTCGGGTTCGATCAGGTCGTCGCGCAGCCAGGGCACAACATCGGTGCCACCGGCGAGCACACGCGAGCCGTCACTCGCGAGGCAAGCCAGCGCCGCGTCCAACGTCGCCGGCCGCACGTAGTCGAACTCATGGGCAATCGTCATCGGTTGCCTTTCCAGCCTTGACCGTACGACTCGGGCCATACCGGGCGTAGGGGAGAACGGCCCTTCGGGTGAGGCGCCCTGCCCGCTTCGCGCTACCCCTCGGCGAGTGCGTTCACGGCATTGACGAAGCACCGGATCGGGGCCTGCACCAGCCCGGCGCCCACCATGCCAACACCGGGTTCCCTGCCGGCGATCCCGGTGTTGATCTGGGGAACGACACCGGTCCTGGCGACCAGCACTGCATCGATGCCCGTCGGTGTGCCTCGGCCCTCGAGGATCGGCACACGGTAGAAGGGGTGCTCGGTCACGGTGATCTCGTACATCTCGAGTGTGCGCCGGACTGCGCCGGCCGCCGTGCCGCCGACGAAGCCGACGATCGCCGGTGATGCGGCCATCGCAAACCCGCCGAGACCCACCGTCTCGGTGATCGCTGAATCCCCGATGTCGGGATTGGCGTCAGCGGCGGTGTATGCGCCGAGGAAGAGGCCGTCGACGATCGGCGCCGGGGCGGTGAACCACGCATCGCCGGTACCGGAGAGGCGGACCCCGAACTCGGTGCCGTTGCGGGCCATCGCGGTCACGAGGCTCGAACCCGGGATGTTTGCGGCGGCGTCCACCGCCAGCTTGCCGGCGGCCATCACCAGGTTGAGCATGAAGTGGTCGTTGCCTTCGATGAACCGGAACACAGCTGCCCGGTCCTCGATGCCCGTGCGCCCCTCGAGGAGCGCCGCGCCGATTTGCCGCAGGAACAGCGAGGTCGCCGCCCGGTTCCGGTTGTGGCCGTCGTCTCCCATCTGGAGGGCCTGCGCGATCAGCACCTGGAGGTCGATTGCGCCATGGCGGCGGATCGCCGCCTGCAAAGTGGGTGCCAACACCTGCTCCATCCATCGCAGGCGATCGACCACCTCGTCGTCGAATGCTCCGTAGCGGAGCACCTTGCCCAAGCCCTCGTTGAGCGTGGCGTAGGCCACGCCGCTCCCGCCCGCATCCTCGATGACCGCGACGGGCATCGACGGGCTCACCACCCCCGCCATCGGCCCGACGGCGCCGTGGTGATGGCACGGCGACAGCGACAGCAACCGTCCGCCAGTCGCCGCCTGTTCGGCATCGTCCGCGCGCCCTTCGTAGAGCATCGCCCCGATCAGCGCACCCTTGAGCGGTCCGCTGCAGTCGTCCCACTCGATGGGGGGCCCAGCATGGAGGAACGTCCCCTCCGCCAGAGCGGGGATCACGTCGCGAGCGGTGACGATGTCGACCAGGTGCGGGCGAACCGAGAGCATGCGCTCGACGGCCTGCCGGTTCGCTTCGGACACGTCGTTCGTAACCAGCGTGTTCAGTGCCTCGACGGCGGCTGCCGGAGGCGGTCTCCAGTCGGCCCGCTCGACGTGTACGCCCTGTGCCTCCAGCGCTTCGGCCAGCAGCTCGACGCCGGCGGTGGCCACCACCGGCTCGGTGTCCAGCAGCGTCATGAGGCCGGTCACGGTGCCGCCTCCCTGATGAGGGCGGCCGCGCGGTGAGCAGCTGCGGCGTTCGAGAGATACACCTCGGCGCCGGCTGCGCGCAACGCTTCGGCCTGCCGCTCCCGGCCCTGGGGGTCGCGACGCGTCCCGCACAACGAGACGACGACCGGAGTCCTTGCAGCCGTCACGACTGGCGCCAGTTCGGCGACCGGGTCGGGGTGGGCGCCATAGCCGAGCACGACGTCGAGCAGGACGGTGCCCGTCGCAGAGTCGGTCACCGCCGACGACAGCGCGTTCAAACGCAGGCTCTGATCGATCATCGGATGCGCACGACCTATCGTGAACTCGTCGGCTCCGTAGTCGACCATACGGTGGCCATCGGCGGTCGGGTCCACGGCTACCGGTCCGAGAACTGCGCTGGCGATGACGCGCGCCTCGTCCCGCAGCGTTCCACCAGAGAAGAACCCGCGCAGCGACCCGGCGTGTGGCCTCAGCGGAACATCCGGGCTCCAGACAGGCATCTCGACCGCAGGGACTCCGAGGACCGTCAGTACTCCCGTCCTCGCGGTCTCCAGGGTCACATCGGCCGCGCCGAGGAGGGCAACGACGACCGGCGTGTCGCACGCGGCGACCGCCTGCCTGACCTCGAGCGCAACGTCGGGGTCGGGCGGCTTGGAGACGACGACGATCACCTCGACGGCCGGATCGGCGTCGAGCGCAGCCAGGGCTCTCAATGTCGAAGAACCGCCGACTTCAGCCGAGAGATCGCGGCTCCCGGTGCCGAGCGCATGCCGGACGCCGACGCCGGCCGCATCGAGCAGGCAGCAGAGTTGCTGGATCCCGGTGCCCGAGGCACCGCAGATGCCGACCGGGCCGAGATCGACGGCGTTGGCGAAGCCGAGCCCGACGCCGTTGACGATCGCCGTCCCGCAGTCGGGACCCATGACGAGCAGCCCGCGTGCCGCCGCTTCGCGCTTCAGCTGCACCTCGTGTTCGATCCCGACGTTGTCGCTGAACACCATCACGTGCAGCCCGGCACGGAGCGCTTCCATCGCCTCGAGGTAGGCATTGGCGCCTGGCACAGAGATCAGGGCCAGGTTGGCAGCGGAGGCCTGCGCTGCAGCGACGACGGTGTGGGGTGGGGGTGGGGCGAACAGTCCACCCGCCGTCGATACGCCCGGGCCGGCCAGGCCGCGCTCGGCGGCCGCCCGCGCCGCGTCGGCCTCCAAGGTGCCGGTGGCGCGAATCGCGATGATGAGGTCGTCCGGACCTGCAGCCGTCACCGAGGACTGGTCGAATCCCATCTCGTCGAGCAAGCGGAGGTTCAGATCTGTCGCCATCGCCACCAGCGACGCGTCCACCCCCGCGACTGCGGTCACGTCGCGTGTCACCTGCATCAAGCGCACCGAATCGAAGTAACGGCCGTGCAGGAACTCGACACGGTCGATCACAGCCGGTCTCCACATCCGGCCGCGACGCCGGCCACGACGCCCCTCGCGAGCGCGGGACCCGACCGGTGCCCGATGGCGACCGTCGCCTCCACCGCGGCCGGGAGGTCACCGCGCCCGGTGAGCGCCCGCAGCAACTGACCCACCGGGACCGCGACCTCGCCGGCGAAGGCATGGTGCAGCAGTGAGAACGAGAGCAGAGTCGTCGACTTTCGTGCCACGGCCAGCACCGATGGGCCCACCCGATCGAGCACGGTGGACACGGCCGGGTTGCCGATCGAGGCGCCGATGTGGCGGTAACCCACGACGACCCCGCTGAGGACATCGTCGCCCTCCGGCGTGAGCCCCACCCCCCTGCCGATCAGCCGACCCGCCTCCGCAACGACTCGATCACCTTCGCCGCTGCGCAGCGCGGCGGTCACTGGCGCCTCGCCATCGATCGGCGAGAAAATCGACAACAGATCCGCGGCAGCGCGGGCCCGACCCATCACATCGCCTGGGTCGGCTCGGACGGGCGCGACCTTGGCTTCCCACCATCGGACCACCCGCCAGGCTGCTGTTCGTGTCACGACCGCACCGTCGCCCACGAGGATGTAGTCACCGGGCGGCAACAACCGTGCCGGAAGTGTGTGGCCCGGATGGACGATCACGGCGTTGGGCAGACGTGCGACACGATCGTCGGTGATGACGAGGACTGCGTCGTCAGCCGAACACCACCACACGTGGGTCGACACCCCCAGCACCCGCCACGGCCGCTGTGGGCCCAGACAGGCGGTTGCCATCGCCGTGCTCGCCACCGCGGGTCCGTACGTCACTCCTGCGGTCTCGACGTTGCTCTGCCCGGTGAGATCCTCGACGTGGCGATCCGCGTGCTCGTCAACGCGAGCGACATCGTGGACGGCGGGCCCGGGCACTGCGCCCTCTTACCCGGCGCGGACGATGGCGGCCACCGTTCCACCACCCGATGGGCCCTGGTGGAGCGCGCCGACCGACACGAAGACCGCGGGGTCGCCGGTCGCTGCAGCCACGACACCGCCGACCGCGCCCTTGATTTGACGATGGTGGTGGACGTCGGAATCGTTGAGCATCACCTGGCGGCGTCCCCGTAGGCGGCTGGTCGGCACGGCCTCGCACTTGACGAAGACGTTCACGACGCGATCGCCCAGGTCCTCGGCCCTGGCGCGGTCATCGAGGTCGACCCCGGCAGAACGGATCGCGGCGTAGACACCGTCGATGTCGAGTGCGTCGGCCATCACGCTGTGCCCAGCCCGGTAGCGGCCCCCGACGGGAGCGTTGCCGACGACCACGGTCTGGGCCTGGTCCAACTCGACGCCGGAAGAACACGAGGCCACCGATGAGAACAGCGACACGTCACGACAGATCTGATCGGCCGTCGGCATCTCGATCTCGCCGAGCGCGACGGCGATTCCTAGTGCTGTGGTGCCGTTCGAGATGTCCATCGATTCGAGGGTCTGCTCGGTGATGACATCCTTGCCTCGCGCCTTCGCCTCGGCAATCGTCTCCATCGTGAGCAAGGGGGTCTTGGTCTGCACGTAGTGGACGTCGGCCGGGTCGGTGATCCCCGCGTCCGTCATTGCCCGGCGCACACCCTCGGCCACCTTTTCCACCATCGCGGGCCGGCCGATCTGCTCCGGAAGGATCGTGTCGCTCATCGCGATTCCAACGGTCAACCGCGGCTCAGGGCCCGGCTCACCAGGCACGCGGGCGAAGACGGTTGCGTGCGGACACAGCACCCCGTCAACCCCACCCGACCACACCATCGGAATCTGCTTGACGTCGCCCTCCGGACGGCTGCCGTGCTTCATGAGCACGTCACGGAAGGCGCGGTCGGCGAGGATCCGGGTGAAGTCGTTCACCCCGCCGTTGCCCTCCGTCTTGCCGATGACGGCAATCACCTCGTCGGCGGAGAAGACGTTCGCGTCGATCAGCGCCTCCAGGCCGGACGCGTCCGACACGTTCTCCAGGATCACCTTCGCCACTTCGATCGCCATGTCGTCCTCTCTGCTCGTACAACTGCAGACTTCACTGTGCAAGTGGCCAGGGTCCGACCGCTAGGGGACAACGGCACAGCGTTGGCCGGCCCGCGACGACACACCTTCGTTCGGCACTGCTCATGGCAGAACCGAAGGGCTGAACACCAGCACCGAGCCCGCGGCGGCCGATTCTGAGCCACCGCAACCGCCGGCGTCATCGAAATCGTCTGCGGCCGTACGCGTTGATCGCACGCGATGTGGTGTTGCGGCTGTTCAGGACGTTCTGCCCTGCTCGGCGACATCTGCCGGGCGCATCGTGGTGTTGTGGATGATTCAACAACAATTGAACTGTGCCGCGTGCTGGGGGAGCCGGTTCGTTTCGCGATTGTGAAGGAGTTGCGCGATGGTTCGAGGTGCGCATGCGTCTTGGCCGACGTCGCGTCGGTGTCGCCGTCGTTGTTGTCGCATCATCTCAAGGTGTTGCGAGACGTCGGTCTGATTGCCGGTGAGCGGCGCGGCCGTTGGATCGACTACTCCCTGACCTCGACTGCCCGGGAGCGTTTGTCGCATGCGCTCCTTCCGAGGGAGGCGACCGCCTGATGGACGACTGGTCGATGCCAAGCCGAGAGTTGCGCGGGTCGGGGAGGTGAGCGGATCGTGGGTGTGTTCGAACGATTTCTGACGGTGTGGGTGGCCGGCGCGATTCTGGCTGGCGTCGGGCTCGGCTTGGCTGCACCGGAGGTGTTCGAGGAGGTCGCGGGGCTGGAGGTCGCGCAGGTCAACCTGGTGGTGGCGGTGTTGATCTGGTTGATGATCTACCCGATGATGCTGAAGGTCGAGCCCGACTGTCTGCGCGATGTCGGGCGCCGCCCCAAGGGGTTGGCGCTGACGTTGACGATCAACTGGCTGGTGAAGCCGTTCACGATGGCCGGGCTCGCGTTCCTGTTCTTCCGGTATGTGTTCGCGGGCCTGGTGCCGGCAGCCGAAGCCGAGGAGTACATCGCTGGAATGATCCTGTTGGGGGTGGCCCCGTGTACCGCGATGGTGTTCGTCTGGAGCCAACTCACCAACGGCAACCCGAACTACACGTTGGCGCAGGTTTCGATCAACGACCTGATCCTCGTCTTCGCGTTTGCGCCGATCGCCGGGCTGCTGTTGGGGGTCACCGACCTGACGGTCCCGTGGGGAACCCTGATCGCGTCCGTCGTGATCTTCGTTGTCGTTCCACTGGGTGCCGGTCTGATCACGCGTTCGTCATTGCTTCGACGGGGCGGCCCCGACGCTGTCGACACCCTCGCGGGCCGACTCAAAGCGACATCGGTGGTCGGGCTGTTGCTCACCGTGGTGCTGTTGTTCGGGTTTCAAGCTGAGACGATCGTCGATCAGCCGACGAGGGTGCTGATGATCGCCATTCCGCTCCTCATCCAGAGCTACGGGATCTTCGCCATCGGCTACGCGTCGGCCCGCGCCATCAAGCTCCCGTTCGACGTGGCCGCGCCAGCTGCCATGATCGGCACCTCGAACTTCTTCGAACTCGCAGTGGCAGTGGCGATCAGCCTCTACGGACTGGGGTCGGGAGCGGCGCTCGCAACCGTGGTCGGAGTACTGATCGAGGTGCCGGTGATGCTGTCGCTCGTGTCGTTCGCCAACCGCACACAGCGATGGTTTCCCGACCACGGCAACGCCGCGGAAACTCAACGCGACGTGCTCGAGGGCCCAACACAACCCAGTCGACGATGAGGGGGCGGTGATGAATTGCCTGGACTGCGCATCGAATGGCCGAGCAACACCGCGCCGGTCCACCATGGTCCGATGTGCCCGCCGAGCGAATGGGGCCTCCGACCCTGGTCACGCGGGGGCGCAAGAGGTTCACTGAGTCGAGGGCACGAATCGAGGAGAGGGTCATGGGAAGGTTCTGTCGGAGTCTTGCGGTCGTCGGACTGGCGGTGATTGCGGCTGGCGGAGTGACCGGCGGCGAGGTGTGGGCCGCGCCGGGGGCACAGCCGGCGCAGGTCAGTGGCGCGTGTCCCGACCGGGTCGACCCGGTGACGCCGGTCGACCTCGCTGAGGCTGAGGGTTTGATCGTCGGCACATGGATCTTCTGTGATGAGGGATCTGTGTTCGAGCCGACTTCGGCGTCCGAGGTCGGCGTCGAGTTCACCGACGACGGACGCTTCTATCGTGTTGCCGACGACGGCGCCGGGGGGTTGCTGCGCATGGAGGGTCTCGAGCAGCAGGGTTCGTGGGCGGTCGTCGAGGCGATGCCCGGGACGGTTCAGCTGAACATGAGCCTGCTCGGAGATGGCACGGTTCCCCTCGTGATGGAGTTCTACGGCACGCCGCTGACACAGATGCACGTGCCCGATCGGGACATCTCGTTCGTCCCATGGACCGGCGCGGCGCCGGTCCCCGGGCTCCCCGCCGACGTCGGCGGAGGCCCGTGTGGTGTGCCGCAGGATCCGATCGATCTGACATCGGTCGGGCAGGTCGAACAGCTGCTCGTCGGTAGCTGGCTCCGGTGCGCCGGGTCGACGCCGTTCGGGCCACCGGCGTTCGGTGAGGTCGGCTTGCTGTTCGATCCCGACGGTCGGTTCGCCCGCATCTACGAGGGCGCTGACGGTTCCCTGATCAGGGCAAGTGGGTCGGGGGAGGAGGGAACCTGGACGGTGGTGGATACGACCGAGATGAATGGTCCGGGCGTCTACCAGCTCGACTTGGATCTGGACGGGGCCGGGAGGTTCCCGAGCTTCCCGGCGTTCCTGCAGGAACCGACATTCCTTCGGCTCGTGGAGCGCGAGGTGGGTGACTACTTGTCGTCGACGGTGCAGCCCGTGCCAGGCGTTCCCCCTTCGCTGCCATCTCCGGAACCCCCGCCCGACCCCGAGCTGCCGACGACGGGAGCAAACCTTGTGCTCGTGCTGTTCGCGTTCGCGGCGGTCCAGCTCGGTGTCGTACTGCTGCGGTTCTCACGCCGTCGGCCCCTTTGATCGTGCCGAGGGCGTGGGACGCTGAGCCAGACCCGGCGATGCGCGAGGGGCGTCACGCGATGTGTGCGAGGCGCTCGAGAGAGAAGATGAGGTCGATGCGCCCTCGACCGTGATCGACGACCGTTGCAACCCCGAGGCGGACCCCCCATGGCCGGCAGCACGTATCGAGGCGTGACCACGACGACCTGAACGCGGCAGAGGCCGGGACCGAACGTTGACGACATGCGGTCCCGGCGTCGTCCGTCGCCTACTTGATGAAAAGCATCTCGCGGTACTTCGGGAGCGGCCAGTACTCATCGGCGACTTCGGTTTCGAGAGCGTCTACGTGGCTGCGGACCCCATCCATCAGCCCGCGCAGCGTTCCGGCGCAGTACTGCATGTGTTCCTCGGTGGTGCTGAAGTCGTGGAAGGTCAACGCCGATTCGAGTTCTCCGACGGCGGCAATCAGCGCATTCGCCTCGCCGGCGATGACCTTCACCGGCATCGCTTCGAACTCGACACCGATCGATGCCGCACTGCTGATGCTGCTGACGAGATCTGACACGTACGCCATAGCTGCCGGGTAGAGCACGGTCTTCGCGAGCTCGGCCGTCGTCTTGGCTTCCACGCCGATCGACAGGATGTACTGCTCCGAATAGACCTCGTACCGGCTCTCGAGTTCAGCGGGCGACAGCACGCCGGTCCGTTCGAACAGACCGATCACGTCCTCGTCGAGGAAGGCGGGCAAGGCATCGGCGGTGGTGGGGATGTTGCGCAGACCGCGCTCCTCGACCGCAGCGGTGTGCCACTCCGAGGAATAGCCGTCGCCACCGAAGATCACGTTGCCGTGCAGCTCCATCAGTTCCTTGAGGACGTCCGCGACTGCCGCAGCTTCGCTCTTCCCCGCTGCGAACTCGACCTCGAGCTTGTCGGCGATCCAGTCGAGCGAGTCGGCGAGCATGGTGTTCATCGCGACGAGCGGGCCGGACACGGACTGCGACGAGCCGACAGCGCGGAACTCGAAACGGTTGCCGGTGAAGGCGAAGGGTGACGTGCGGTTGCGGTCGCCCGGGTCGCGCTCGAATGACAGAATCTGGGACAGACCGAGATCGGTCATGCCGCCGTCGTTCGACACGCCGAGCTTGCCTTCCTTGATGTCGTCGAAGACGGCTTCGAGCTGATCGCCCAGGTAGACCGACAGGATCGCCGGGGGTGCCTCGTTGGCGCCGAGGCGGTGATCGTTCGCAGCCGATGCGATGACCGCGCGGAGGAGCGGCCCGTGGAGGTGGACGCCGCGGATGACCGCGCCGCAGAACAGTAGGAAGTTCAGGTTGTCGTGCGGAGTCGTGCCCGGGTCGAGCAGGTTGCCCTGCGTCGAGTTGCCGACCGACCAGTTCACATGCTTGCCCGACCCGTTGACGCCGGCGAACGGCTTCTCGTGCAGCAGGCACGCAAAGCCGTGCTCCTTGGCGGTGGCCTTCATGATGGTCATCATCAACTGCTGGTGATCCGCGGCCACGTTGGCGGCCTCGAAGTACGGGGCGATCTCGAACTGGCCGGGTGCCACCTCGTTGTGATGCGTCTTGGCCGGGATGCCGAGGCGGTACAGCTTGTCCTCGAAGTCCTGCATGAACACCTGCACGCGTTCGGGGATCGCACCGAAGTAGTGGTCGTCGAACTCCTGACCCTTGGGTGACGGTGCACCGAACAGCGTGCGGCCGGCCAGCAGGAGGTCGGGTCGAGCGTTGGCGAAATTGCTGTCGACGAGGAAGTACTCCTGCTCCGCGCCACAGCTCGAGTTCAGCGTCTCGATCTCGGTCTCACCCATCAGCGTGAGCACCCGCTGCGCGGCTTTGTCCATCGCTGCGTTGGACCGCAGTAGAGGAATCTTCTTGTCGAGTGATTCGCCCGTCCACGAGAAGAACACGCTGGGGATCATCAGCGTCGCACCGTTGGCGGTGTTCATCACGTAGGCCGGGCTGGTGGGGTCCCACGCCGTGTAGCCCCGAGCAGCGTTGGTCATGCGGAGGCTGCCGTTCGGGAACGACGAGCCATCGGGTTCACCCTTGATCAGCAGGCTGCCGGTGAACTCGGTGATCGCGTTGCCCTCCGGATTGGTGACGACGAAGCCGTCGTGCTTCTCAGCGGTGATGTTGGTCAGCGGGAAGAAGATGTGGGAGAAGAACTTGACGCCCTTCTGCAGGGCCCAGTCCTTCATGGCCGCCGCGACGATGTCGGCAGTTGCCGGGTCGAGCGGGGCGCCGGTCTGCACCGTCTTCTTCATCTCCTTGAACGCGCTCTTGGAGAGACACTCCTCCATCGTCGCAAGACTGAAGACGTCGGTCGCCCAGATCTCGCTCAGCGGACCACCGGTGGTGGGGTCGGCAGGGGTTCGATTCGTCACTGCATTGATCGCCTGTTGGCGGACTTCGTTCGCGCTCACGATTGCTCCTTGTCGGTCGTGCGGTCTTGCACCGCAGCCGGGAACGTACTCAGATCACCCGTCGGCAATCCCGTGAATCGGGTCAGTTCTCGCCCCATTCACGAAGCCGTCACACGCGCGGTCAATTCGGCGCGCCGGTTGCCTCGCAGCTCGTCAGGTGAGGTGGAAGCCGGCGTCGACGTGCACGAGTTCGCCAGTGATGAAGGCCGCACGATCGCTCACCAGGAAGGCAACTGCTTCGGCGATCTGAGGCGGGTCGGCCACCTGACCGAGGGGGAGGGCCTTGGCGACCACTTGCCGCCGGTCGTCATCGATCAGCCCGTTCATCTCCGTGGCCGCCAGCGGTGAGATCGAATTGACCCGAACGCCGAACCGGCCGAGCTCGCGGGCGGCGGTCTGGGTGACAGCGTGGAGCCCTCCCTTGCTGGCCGCGTATGCCGCCTGGCCGGGATTTCCACGTTCGCCCGACGTCGAGGTCAAATTCACGATTGCGCCGCCGCTCGCCTGGCTCTTGAAGATGCGGGCAGCCGCGCGGATGATGGCGAACGGCGCGGTGAGGTTGGCGGTCAGCGTGTCCTCCCACCGTTCGTCGGTGACCCCGGTGATGAAGTTGTCGAGCGCCACGCCGGCGTTGTTCACGACGATGTCGAGTCGGCCGGCCACGTCGACGACGGCGGCGACCAACCGATCGCCGGCGTCAGCCGAGCTCAGTTCACATGCGATCGGCAGCGCCCCCGAAATCTCCGCGGCGACCTCAGCGCAGCGCTCCGTCGAGCGGCCATGCACGATCACCGTGGCGCCGGCACTGGCGAGCCGCTCCGCGATGGCGCGTCCGATGCCGCGAGATGAGCCGGTCACCAACGCGACCCGTCCGTCGAGGCGGTCGCTGAGAATCGCAGACATCCCTCGACCGTACTGACCAGGCCCGGCCAGTCAGATGTTCAACGCTGCGTCGAGGCTCTTCACTGTCGGCGTTCGGAAACGAGTGCCTCGGTGAACTCGTCCGACACCTGGCCGTCCGGCCAGAGGAACTGGAGGACACAACGTTCGATGAGCCAGCCGTCGTCGACCTTGCGATACGTCTCGTCGTATGTGCCGAGTATCACGATCGGCTGACCGTCGGCCGGGGTGGCAGTGATGAAGTCGATCAGGTACGACCGGCCGATGGCGGTGTCGGGCCCGGTGACCTCCACCCAGTGGTCGGTGGTTGCGTGCAGCGCGTGGAACGGAGCGCCGTGGTGGTGGTCGCGATCGACTGCTGCAAACTGTGCCCGGATCTCGTCTCGGCCGCGCCACTCACCGAACCGCCCGAACACGCACACCGCGTCGTCGGTGAACAACTCGGCCAGTTCGTCGATACGCCCGGCGTCCATCAATTGGGAGTAGCGGACCTTGACCCTGCGGATGTCGTCCTCGGTGAGCAGGAGCCGCACGCGATGAACCTCGTCGGCGGTCAGTTCAAAGGTCATGAATCGACGTTACTGCGCCTGTACCGGCTCGAAGTCCTGCGGCGGTGAGCAAGACTGCTCAGCATGGAGCGACAGTCGTTTCCCACGGTTGATGGCGAGCGGATCGGTTGGATCACCGAGCGTGACATGGTCGAAGTCGATCGGATCATGATCGATGACCTGCACATCGAACTGCTGCAGATGATGGAGAACGCGGGTCGCAACCTTGCGCGTCTGGTGCTCGACCTCGCCGCACCGCGCAGCGTCGTCGTTGCCGCCGGCTCGGGTGGGAATGGTGGTGGCGGGCTCGTGGCGGCTCGTCATCTCACCAACGCCGGGGTCGACGTCACGGTGACCATGTCGAGACCTCCGCATCAACTCACCGGCGTCACCGCCCACCAGCACGACATCTTGCAGCGCATGGGCGTTGCCATGAGCACCCAGCTGTCGGACGCCGACGTCACGATCGACGCCGTGATCGGCTACTCGCTCCGGGGCGCACCACGCGGAGCGAGCGCAGCGCTCGTCAAGGCGCTGAGTTCGGCACCATTCGTCGTCGCGCTCGACACCCCGAGTGGGCTCGACGTGACGACCGGCGAGGCACCGGGCGTCGCGGTATCCGCCACGGCAACGATGACGCTGGCGCTTCCCAAGATCGGGCTCCGGACCGCGCCGCAGGTCGGCGACCTGTACCTGGCCGACATCTCGGTCCCCGCCAGCGTCGCCGCTGCGTTCGGGCCCACGGCACCCGACTTCTCGCCGGGGTCGATACTCGCCGTGGTCTGAACGGCGCCCATGCCCCGGCGCGCGACGCATGAGCGGCATGAGGGTGGGGGAAACCCCACCGTCGAAACGCCGGTTGGCTGGGCTGACGTCCGAACGCTCGATCGCGACGATGGAAGCATGACGAACACACTCGACTCCACCCCACCGCCGCCCGCCGGCGCGACCCCTTTGCCGCCGCCCCGACCGGCCCGATCCGCCAACGCCCGCACCCGAAACGCCGGACACATCGTGGCGATCATCGTCGGATGCCTGCTGCTCGTTCCCGGACTCGGCATGGCAGCCGGCGGTGCCGCCGCCGCGATCGGACAAGCGGTCGCCACCGACGATGACGGCTACTTCCGCTTCACACTCGACCGCGTGGAGAGCACCGGCGTCGCGGTCGCCACGACCGAGCTCTGGCTTGACGACGTCGAGGGCGACGCCGCACCATGGGTGTTCGACTTCCTCGATGTCGACCTCCGCCTCCGGGTCGACGGTGCCGCATCGACAGATGACGTGTTCGTCGGAATCGCCCGCTCCGCTGATGTCGAGCAGTACCTTGCCGCAGCCGCCCACTCCGAAGTCATCGAAGTCGACGACCGGACGCCGCGGTACGAGCAAGTCGGAGGCACCGCCTCGATCGAGTCGCCCCTCGAACAGGACTTCTGGACCGTCAGCGCCTCGGGGACCGGCGAACAACAGCTCGACTGGGAGGCTCGAGGCGGCCGCTGGTCGGTCGTGGTGATGAACGCCGACGGATCGCCTGTCGTGTCCGCCGACGTCGAGATCGGTGCCCGGTCGGGTGCCGTCACAGCGGTGTCGATCGGGCTGCTCGCGCTGGGCGGCATCCTGACCTCTGCAGCCGTCGTCCTGATCGTCGTCGGCGCTCGCGGGCGTCGCTCATCGGGTCACGACACCGATGGTCCGAGCCCGCTCGCTTCACCCCCTCCGCCGCGGCCCTCGCCCCCAATCGTCGATCCGGCCGGCGACGAGCGCCGACCGACGGCGGTGGGCTGAGTCCGCTCGGCCATGTCACGCAGGCACGACCGGCGCCGTCACGGCGCCGGTCGTGCCCGCGCAGAACATTGCGTTCTGGCGACAACTCCGCTCGCGGGTGTGTTCCCCCGCCCCGCCGTGGCACGGTCGGGGGTGTGTGCCGGGTGTCGGTGCACACGAAAAGAGAACGAGTGGTCAATGGCAAAGAAGCAACCGGTTTCGAAGTGGTCCGACGGAAGCACCCCGTTGGAGGACTTGCCCGAGGTGCAACAGCTGGCGCACCAGATCGTGATCGAACGCGGTGACGTCATCTCCTCGGTGACGCGGATCATGGACGCGGAGTTGAGCGATATGGGCCGCATGCAGGCGCTCAGCGCGTTCCACACCGCGCTGTCGGATCTCGATGATCCGAATCGCGACCCCCGTGTGAGCATCGCCGCCGCCGAAGGCGTCTGACACCGGGCAGGCTGTCCGCCTGACCGATCGGCCACCACGTGGGCTCCGGCGCAACGCCGGCTCGTCGCTGGGACTATCGTCGTCTACACATCGAGACGGGGGTTGGATGTGCATGACCGAGACCTGATGCCCGAGCGCGTCGCCGCGTTCCTCGGGCTTCACCGCGACGACATCGACGAGATCGAGGTCGTCGCCTATGAGCCAATGGCCGGCGGGTACAGCCGGTCGATGGCGAGCGCACGAATTCGGTACCGGTCCGGGGAGGTGACGCTCGAGGAGACGGTTGTGTTGCGCGGCGACCCGCCGCCGGGTCACGCCATGATCGAGACCGACCGCGACCACGAGTGGATGGTGCTCGAAGCGCTCACCCAGCTCAGCGCGATCCCGATCCCACCCGCTCGCCATTACGACTCGACCGGCGAGCACCTCGGCACGAAGGCCATCGTGATGGATCACGTGGCCGGCGGTTCGCTGCAATCGCTGCTCGACGACGTCGACGATTACGGCGACCATCCGACGCGGCTTGCCCGGCTGTGGGGCACGGTCCACGGCATCACGCCTGATCAGCTCCCCGCCGCGATGCCGCACCCCGGGAGTTGGGACGAGCGCATCGACGGGCTCATCGAGATGTGGCACATCGTCGAACAGCGCAGTGTCAACAGCGATCCGGTCTCGCGTTACATCGCGGCGTGGCTCGCCGCGAACAAGCCGCCGCCACTCCCGCTCCGCCTCACGCATGGCGATCCGCAGGCGCCGAACGTCATGATCGACCCGGACGGCGAGTACCTTCTCGTCGATTGGGAGTTCGCTTCGATCGGCGACCCCAGGGAGGACCTCGGCTGGTACAACATCTACTCCTCAGCGGCGGGTCCGAATCTGTACACCCTCGATCCTGAGCCGTTCCTCGCGGCGTACCGGGAAGCGACCGGATTCGGCGAGGCCGAGGTCAACCAGTGGACGGTCGGCTACTTCACGATCCTCGCCGGTATCAAGATCGGTGCGACGATCAGCGAGCAGCTCGACCGGTTCGCGATGGGAGAGAATTCCGGGGTGATGACCGCGATGCAGCTCGGATCGCTGAGCTACGGGCACGAGCAGAACCTCGCGGCCATCGCGGGCCTGCAGGCCGCCCTCGACGCCCAGGGAGCGATGTCATGATCGTCCGTCCGACCACGAGCCGGTTACTCCGCGATGTGCGTCACGAGCTCGTCGAGACGATTGTCCCGGAGGTCACCTCGGCGACTGCTCAGGTCGCGCTCGAGCAGATCGACATCATCCTCGAGCAGTGTGCAGTGCGCGCCGACAATGAAATCGAGTGGATGGCTGAGGAGGTCGCGGAGATCGACGGCTTCGTCGGACGGGTCGTCGATGCCACCCATGATGAACCGACCACAGCGGCGCTGCAGGCGGCGCGCCATGAGGCCAGTGGATCGCTCGCGCTCGAGTCCATGTGCGACGACTACAACCGGATGTCGGAGGCCCTGTCGTGTGCGATCGAGGCGTGTATGGGTGACCCCGAACGCGCCGCCCTGCTGGCCGAAGCAATCGGCATCCTGCAGGCCCGTCGGTCCGACCGCGAGGTCGACGTCCGCGCCAACTGGCGACTTGTCGGCCGGGGCTGACCGCAGACGACGTTTCGCGATCGCCATGGCCGCGCCTGGATCGGGTGTTCACGGCTCCCTGTGAAACCGGCAAGACTTGCGTGATGGAAGCCGTTCAGGTTCGGACCCGTGACCCCCAGAGCTTCACGCAGGTGGTGGGGGCGGAGCGTGCCGATGCGCTCGCGCTTGTCGTCGGTGCAGAGGCGCTCGAACGACTGCATGGGCGTGCGGTGATCAACATCAACTCGACCGCCGCCGGCGGCGGCGTCGCCGAGATGCTCCATGTCCTGCTCGGCTACGTACGCGGCGTCGGCATCGACACGTCCTGGCTCGTGATCGGTGGCGAGCCGGAGTTCTTCGACATCACCAAACGGGTGCACAACCATCTGTACGGCACGGCTGGCGACGGCGGCCCGCTCGGACCGCACGAGCACGAGATCTACGACGCCACGCTCGCCCCCGAACGTGATGCGCTGGCGTCCTACGTTCGCCCGGGCGACATCGTCATCATCCACGACCCGCAGCCCGCCGGGTTGGCGGAGCATGCCAAGAAGCTCGGGTGCCACGTCGTGTGGCGATGCCACGTCGGCATCGAGGAGCAGAACGAGTACAGCCGTGAGGGCTGGGAGTTCCTCCGACCGTTTCTCGAGCCGTTCGTCGACCACTACGTCTTCACCGACCGTCAGTTCCCGCCCGACTGGGTGCCGAAGCATCGGTACACCACCATCTGGCCGTCGATCGACCCGTTCTCACCGAAGAACCAGGACATGTCGCCCGACACCGTTGAGGCCATCCTCACTCATGTCGGCCTGATCGCCGGGCGCGAGGGTGACACGACCTTCGTCCGCACCGACGGGTCGCCGGGTCGCGTCGAGCGGATGTGCGACATCGTGCGCACGGGGCCGCTGACCAGCCCGGAGACGCCGATGGTCGTGCAGGTCTCGCGCTGGGACGTGATGAAAGACATGATCGGGGTGATGGACGCGTTCGCGACGTACGTGAACTCGGGGAGGACCGCCGAACTCGTCCTCGCCGGCCCCGTTGTCTCGGCGGTCGCCGACGACCCCGAGGGTGCGCTCGTCCTTCAGGACTGCTGGAATCATTGGCGGGGGCTCCCGCACGCGGTCCGGCGACGGATCCAGCTCGTCTGCCTCCCGATGCACGATCTCGAGGAGAACGCGGCGATCGTCAACGCGTTGCAGCGCCATGCCACGATCGTCACCCAGAAGAGCATCGCCGAAGGCTTCGGTCTGACCGTCGCCGAGGCGATGTTGAAGGGGACCGCCGTCGTGGCGAGCGCAGTCGGCGGCATCGTCGACCAGGTGATCGACGGTGAGACGGGCCGTCTGATCGAGGACCCGAACGACCTCGAAGCGTTCGGGTCGGCGATCTGCGAGATCCTCGACGACGACGATCTCCGGCGTCGGCTCGGCGAGGGCGGGCGGACTCGGGCCTTGGAGACCCACCTCGGTGACACTCACCTGGAGCGGTGGTTGCACGTCATCAACAGCGTGCTCTCCGACGAGTGAGTGGTTTGCCTCACGGCGCGTGACTGACCGATCCGCTGTCGAATTAGGGCCGCGCGGCCCTTGTGGTTCCGTTGTTGGCGGTCTGACGATGGTGGTGAATCGAGCGGGAGGTCCTCATGCGAGGTGGTGTTCGCGGTGCGGTGCGATGTGTGGCCGTGTTTGCTCTGGCGGCCGGTGCGGTGGCCTGCGGTGGTTCGGATGATGATGCGGCCGATACCGAGACCGAGTCGGTCGCGGTCGAGGAGATCGCTGTGTCGGTGTTGGCCGATCCTGAGGTGATCGGGCTGGTGGAGGTGATTGCTGGCGATGTCGGTGACGACATGGTGTTCGAGGCGGTGGCGTTGGCGTTGGACCGTGGCTATTCGGTCGAGCAGTTGTCGGAGGTTGGTGGGACCGGCGCGGTGTCGGCTGATGGTGTGATCGTCGGGGTGGATCCGGTGGGAGAGTCGTTTGGTGTGTTGCTGGTCGATGACGCTGTGGCGTCGTTCGGGCGGACTGCCGATGCGACGGTGCCGGTGGAGGATCTGGCCGAGGCGATTGCGCCGGTGCATGACGACTTCAATTGGCGGGTTGATCTCGATGAGGATCTGCAGAACAACGTGGTGTTGGCGGGGGTGCTGGTGACGTTGGTTGAGATGGGCTATTCGTTCGACCAGGTGGTCGAGGGTGTGGTGTTCGGTGAGTTGTCGGTGCGGTATGCGACTGAGCTGAAGTCGTATACGACGGGGAGCGAACTCGTCGGGATTGGATGTGTGACGCTCGCTGATGGGACCGGTTCGGTGGTCGTGCCGTCACGTGACCCGGTGCCCGGCACCGTGACCAACGCGTACCGGTGTGGTCAGGCCGCCAGGAACGGGCAGCTGCTCACCACCGAGGAGGCCGCTGACAGAATCCGGGCTGACCGCGCGGGCGAGGACACCGCCGAATCAACACCCGACACCGGCGCCGCCGGAGAGGGCGGGGACGACGGCGGGGATGTCCGCGTGTTCTCGGGTGCGTTCGACCTCGAAGTGGTTGGGCTGGGCTCCGCCGACACCGTGGTCGCCAACGGCGGTGAACTGGTCGCCGGCGCGGACTTGACCGGCACCGTCAAGGCCTATGGCGAAAGCCCGGCCCCGCTGTCTCAGCCCGACGATCCCGAGCGTGTGTGTGGCGGGATGCAGATGGTGCTCCAGCCGGGAATGGTCACGATCCAGGAGGACGGCACCTACAGCGGATCGCTGGACTTCTTCATCGCCTTCGAAGACGGCCTGTGCCCACCGGAGCCGGAGTTCTTCGGCCCGATTCCGGCCACGGTTGTTGCGCGGATCGCCGGAACAACGTTGACGGTCACAATCACGGTCACGAACGAAGACGACGGCGAGGCCACCGAGTTGATCTATGTAGCAACCGAGGTCACGGACTGACGGTGCGCTCGCGCTGGTGCCAGGCACCGGACGGAATGCGACACCTCCGATCGTCTTCGTGACGGCCGAATTAGGGCCGCGCGGCCCTTGTGGTTCCGTTGTTGGCGGTCTGACGATGGTGGTGAATCGAGCGGGAGGTCCTCATGCGACGTGGTGTTCGCGGTGCGGTGCGATGTGTGGCCGTGTTTGCTCTGGCGGCCGGTGCGGTGGCCTGCGGTGGTTCGGATGATGATGCGGCCGGTACCGAGACCGAGTCGGTCGCAGCGGCTGAGCTGAGCGATGCATTTGCTGATCGTGAAGCGTTGGAGGAGGTCGGGGCCGAGACGGAACAATTTGTCGAGGCGGTGACGACCGCCTTGGGTGACCGGGGTGCGTTCGATGCGTTGCTGTACGCGACGACGAGGGGATATTCGGTCGAGCAGATCGACGTTGCGGTGTTCGACGATCGTCTCCAGGCCGATGGCACCATCATGAGCGGCGGCGGGGCGTTGGAGGCGCCAGTGTATGAAGCCACTGGTGTGGTCGAGTTGCCCGGACCGAGCGGTTTCGGGCGATCGGGTCCGCAGGGTACGGCGCAGGTGGAGATGCTGTGGGAGACGATGCGCTCCAATATCGGGCGGCGTGAAGCCGATATTCGAACGAGGACGTATCACCCTGACGAAGAGATGGCGAAGTTGATCGTGGGCATCACGATCACGTTGCTCAAGGCGGGATATTCCGATGGTCAGATCGTCGAGGCGATCGTGCTTGACTCGGGCTTTGGGGTGACGCCGGTGTGGGCGGACTGCGTGTGGCTGCTCGATGAACGCACGGGTGCGCCCATCCGACCCGCACTGGAGGTGGAGCACAAGTGCTCGGTCAACCTCCACGGGGCCATTGATACGTGGGAGGCGTCGCAGAGCGCGACAACCGGCGACGCCAGCGACGACACCGCCGAATTAACACCCGACACCGGCGCCGCTACCCATGGCGACGCCGCCGACAGCTACCGGCTGACGGTCGTGCTCGACCTCAGCGACGACGGCGGATTCATCCGCTACGACTGGAACGGAGAGTTCCGACTCGACGAGGACGGGACGGTTGCAGGAACGGGAACGGTCAGCGGATCATCGGCGGGAACGTGCTCGAGCCCCGGCTTCGACGGCACGGTCGAGGGGCCATATGCGTACTCGGTGGTCGGGGCGTTCGACATCGTGGGTCAGGAGTCGGGTGACCAGCTGGAGATCAGCATGGCGAACCCAACGGCGAGCTTCACGTCCGAGGACGGTGACCGGAGCATCCTGTGCGTCGAGATCACCGCCGATCTCGCACTCGATTTCGGCCGCATCCCACTCGGTGCGGCCGAGTTGGAACTGGGTTCGATCGTGGTCCCGGCTGCCGGCGGTTCGGCCACCCTCGACGCCGGCGAAGGCCTGGTCTTCGCAATCGACGTGTCCCCAGTCTGAGGGGGCGCATCGCCGGCGAGCGGTTTCCCTCACGAATCAGCGCCCGAAGACGCGCGCGAACATGCCCGGGCCGCTCGACGATCCAGAAGCGCATTCGCACCGATCGCTCGCCGGGACATCACCCAGCACCTGCTCGACGTGGGCGCCGCACCCACGCCAGCCGGGCTTGCTACAGGTCTGGCACGTCACTCGTTGACACATTGTGAGCTCCCTTCGAGCCGCTGAACTAATTGTACGTACAATACCACGCACCTCGTCGTTCCGTTCCGTCGCAAGCGCACGAGGTCGCGGCGGACCCTGCGTCCTACGATCGCATCATGACCGCTCGCCTGATCGAACCGTCCTTCTGGAAGCAGCCGCTCGATGACCGGATGCGCGAGATGATCGACATCCGCGAGACCGCCCCGTTCATCGAGGTGCCGTTTCGCAACGAACTCACCGGTGTGGACGAACGCTTCTTCGCTGTCACCCGCTACGACGATGTCGTAGCGATCAGCAAGGACGCGAAGAGTTTCAGTTCGGCGCAGGGCGCGATCTCGATCGTCGACCTGCCCGCCGAAGCGCTCGAGTTCTTCGGCTCGTTCATCAACATGGACAACCCGCGACACCAGCGTCAGCGCGCGATCGTCGCCAAAACGTTCACTCCGACCGAGCTCGCTCAGGTGCTCGACTCGGTCGAGACGATCTCACGCGAGGTCATCGACGACTTCTGCGAGCACGGCGAAGTCGACCTCGTCGAAGCGCTGTCGCAGCCGTTCCCGTTGCTCGTCATCTGCGACATGATGGGCATCCCGCGCAGCGAGTTCGACACCGTGCTGAACGCGACGAACATCATCCTCGGTGGCGGTGACCCCGAGTTCATCGGTGACGGCGATCCGATGACCGCCATCCTCGGGGCGGGCCTGGAACTCACCACGCTCATGAACGAGCTCTCCGAAGAGCGTCGCAAGAACCCGACCGACGACCTCACCTCGAAGCTCGTGCACGCCGACGTCGACGGCGAGATGCTTGCTCCCGAAGAAGTTGCACCGTTCTTCATCCTGCTCGCCGTTGCCGGGAACGACACCACGCGTACGGCCATCAGCCACGGCATGAATCTGCTCGCGCAGCATCCGGACCAACGCGCGATCTGGCAGGGCGACGTCGACGGGGTCACGGCGACCGCCGTCGAGGAGATCGTCCGCTACGCGTCGCCGGTCACCTTCATGCGTCGCACGCTCACCACGAACCTCACCATGTCCGGCCACGACCTGATGGAGGGCGACAAGGTGGTGATGCTGTACGGCGCCGCCAACCGCGACCCGCGTGCCTTTGACGACCCGGAGGTGTTCGACGTGCTGCGCAACCCGAATCCGCACCTCGGCTTCGGGGGGCCGGGGCCGCACTTCTGTCTCGGCGCGAACCTTGCCCGCCGAGAACTCGCCGTCGTGTTCCGCGACCTGTTCGAGAGGCTGCCCGACATCGAGGTCGTCGGCGACGCAATTCCGCTCGACGTCGCCGGGCTCCCCCTCGTCGGCGGGATCAAGCGGCTGCCGGTGCGCTTCACCCCGACCGCTCGATCGGGGTCATAGCGTTCGTGTGTCTCCCCGGGCTCCGAAGGCCGAGATGCAGTCAGCCCGCTCCGACGACGCCTGCGGCGGCTGCCGCTGCCTGAATCTCCGGGTCGCCCAGCGACGCGGTGTCGTAGTAGTCGGCGGCGTACACGATCTGGCCGTCGGCGCGTCGTCGCACGCTCGTGCCGCGGGCCATGAACACCCGGCTGCCGTCGGGTTGAACGGCCATCTGTTGCCATTCCTGCACCGAGGTGGAACCGTCATCGAGACGCGGGCCGAGCGGCTCGAACGCGACGTTGCCGGCCTGAGCTCCCTTCTCGGCCAACCATGTGCCGATCGCCTCGCGTCCATGGAGTTCACCGGCGATCGGGTCGTGGTAGACCGAGTCCGTCGGGTGGAAGTCCCCGGCGAGGGCTGCGAAATCGATCGACGTGGCGTTCGTTTCCGGGGAGTCCGGGTCGCGCCGCCATGATGTACGCGGCCAGTCGGGGAGTGGCTCGGCGTCGACCTCGACCTCGACGTCGGGTGGTGGTGGCACCCTGAACGGCCCGGTGTCGTACACGTCGCACGCCCAGGTGATCCACCCGTCGCGGTAGCGCCGAACGCTGACACCACGCGAGAGCGGCATGCGGTCCTCGCCGAAGACAGCGAACATCTGCCACTCGTCGAGGGACGTGGTGTCCGACCCGTCGTCGAACACTGCGGGTGGTGAGGTCGGGACGAACTCGATGAAGTCGATCGTCGCCATGGTCGGGATGAGCCAGTTGCGGATCGCCGGCTGGCCTTCGAAAGCGCCGTAGATCGCGTCGTAGTAGATCGACTCCTCTGGTGCCATGAAGTCGCACATCATCTGCAACGCGACCGGTTGGCGCCCGGGCTCGGTGAACCACGGGTTGGCGAGTGCCTGCAGCATCCCCTCGGCATCGAGACCGGATGCTTCGAGGACCAGACGGTCGAGATCCGGTTCGGACCCCTCGGCACCGGCAACGTACGACTCGACATACTCGTTGGCTGAACTCCTCATGACAGACACCCCCAGGTCGGTTGGTGCCGACCGTAACCCGCCGGTGACGGCGATTTCGGCTCGTGCGGCTCGCTCGACGAAGTCAGCCGTTCGGGGTCCGGCCGTCCGTGCTCGTCGCGATCGCTCTGTTGGCGCGCCTGCGTCGGAGCTTCCACAGTCGCCGGCCGACCGCGAGGACCACGATCACGGCGATGAGGATTCGTCGCGTCGTGGTCGACAGATCGCCGAGCAACTCGACGAGCCCGCCGCCGGCAACGACGAAGAGCACCACGCCCGGAATGATCCCGATGCCGGTACCGATCAGGAAGTTGCGGGTGCTGACCTTCGTCACGCCGAGTAACCAGTCGGCCGGCGGGAGCTGACCGAACACGAGCCGGAGCAGCACGATCGGCCACACCCCACCCGATTCGAGGCGATCGTCGTATCGGTGCATGCGCGTGGGGATGCGAACCGTCACCCAGTCCCGCGCCGACCAGCGCGCGAACGAGAACGCGATGTAGCTCGCGCCCATGTTGCCGACCCACGCCAGCACGATCGCCAGCGGGTACGGCCACACGATGCCGGCCGGCGCCATGTAGACGAATCCAGGAACTCCGAACGGCTGCGTGCACCACATGACCACGACGAACACCAGCGGTCCGATCACGCCGGTCTCGGTGAGCAACCGCTCGACGTTGCCGTCGCCGGTAACCCACGCGTAGCCACCGGCGGCGAAGAACACCACGATGACCGCCGCTAACGCGACGAGGGCGCCGATCCGTCGATTCACCTTCGCTCCGTGGGTCCGCTACGCCGGTGACGTTGACCGGAGCAGTTCGAGTCGTTCGGCGACACGCGGATCGGCAAGTCGTTCGCGGGCGGACGCGAGTGCTGCGGCCGTCGTGCGCTCGCGGCGGTTCGGGTCCATCGAGTTGCGACCCATCGCGGAGACGACGTCCGGGGTTGGCTGAAACGTGAGCACCCGGGCGCCAGATCGGCGGATGTGATCGACCTCCTTCGCGAGCCGACGGGCGTGCATCGGTCGAACGTTGGGGAGGAGCGCGCCGTGGGCGAGGCGCGTCGCTGACATCGGCGAAATGATCACCACCACATCGAACCGCTCGTCGGTGAGCAGATCCGCGTTGGTCGGCGAATGCACCCCACCGTCGACGTAGCGCCGGCCCTCATGCTCGACCGGACGGAAGAAGCCGGGAATCGCCGACGACGCCTGGACGGCGACTCCAACCGCGGGGTCGGGTGGATCACGGCCGAAGACCACTCGATCGCCGTGCTCCAGGTCGACCGCACAGATCCACAGCCGTTGCTCTGGCCACGTTCGATCGCCGAACATGAGTGAGATCCGCTCGCCGATGACGTCCGTCGCGATGGTGCCGGTCGGCAGCAAGCCGGTGAGCACCTTGGTTGGATGACGCGCGGAGTTGACGAGCAGTTTCGGGGAGGAAGGGAACGGGGCTCGCGAGAACGGGCGAGGTCGTAGGTTGAGGGTGGGTGGTCCGCCCGTTCTCCCGACGATCGAAGCCGCTTCGGCCGAGATCGGTGCGCCGAGGTTGCGCGCCGCGAGGTCGAGCGGAGGAAACCCTGCGCGGAGTGACGCTCCCACGGCGGAGCCGGCAGACGTTCCGACGATGAGGTCGGCATCACGGGCGTCGAAACCCGCCTCGGCGAGAGCGGTGAGAACGCCGGCGTGATACGCCGCTCCCACGATGCCGCCGGCGCCGAGCACAACTCCCACCGATGGCATCGCATCATTGTTTCACGTGCAGCCCGGTAGCGGCGTGGCCGCAGCACGGACGCGCACGAACTCCAACTGAACACTGTTCAGCGAATCGGCTAGAGTTGCGGTACTCGACACTCACAGGAGCCGTACATGACCACCATCGACACGCCCGTCACCAGCAAGGACCTGCCTTGGCACCTGCGCGAAAACCGCGCGCCGGTCACCGACGAAGTCACGCTGACCGAGCTCGAAGTACGGGGATCCATCCCCGCCGAACTGAAGGGTCGCTACCTCCGCAACGGTGCCAACCCGCAGACCGGACAGTCCGAGCACTGGTTCCTCGGCGACGGCATGATCCACGGCATCGAGCTGGCCGACGGCAAGGCGAACTGGTATCGCAACCGCTACGTGCGGACCCCGATGTTCGCCAATCCCGGTGTCGAGCGGATGGACCTCTACCTCGACCCCGAGACGTTCCAGTTCAACTTCGAGGTCGGTGTCGCGAACACCCACGTCATCGGCCACGCCGGGCGGATCCTCGCGCTCGAGGAGGGATCGTTCCCGTACGAGATCGACTGCAACCTCGACACCGTCGGGCTGCACACGTTCGACGGCAAGCTGACCACGGCGATGACCGCACATCCGAAGATCTGCCCCGAGACGGGCGAACTGCTGTTCTTCGGGTACAGCTCGATGCCGCCATATCTCACCTACCACCGGGCCAGTGCAACCGGCGAGCTGCTGCAGTCGACCGAGATCACGGTCGGTGGGCCGACGATGATGCACGACTTCACCGTCTCTCGAAATCACTCGGTCTTCTTCGATCTCCCGGCGATCTTCGACATGGAGCTCGCGATGTCCGGCGGCATGCCGATCCGCTGGAGCGACGACTATCCCGCACGGATGGGTGTGATGCCCCGCGAGGGCAGCGACGCCGACGTCCAGTGGTTCGAGGTCGACCCGTGCTACATGTTCCACTCCCTCAATGCCCACGACGAGGGCGACGAAGTCGTCGTCCGCGGCTGCCGCATCAACGAGATCTGGCGCGACAGCGCCGACATCGGTGATCCCGACAGCGCCACCGCCGAGGACATGCCGAAGATGTGGGAATGGCGTCTGAACCGGGCGACGGGCGGCGTGAGCGAAAGCCAGCTCGACGACCGGCCGTCGGAGTTTCCCCAGGTCCCCGACGCCAACGTTGGCCTCGCGAGCCGATATGGCTACTCGATGTCGACGACGCTCGACGGCGACGCCGGCGAGATCTTCAAGTACGACCTGGACAACGGCGCGGCCCGGACATCGCACCGCTATCCGAAGGGCCAGACGCCGGGCGAAGCGCGGTTCGTGGCGGCAGAGAACGGGACGAGCGAGGACCACGGCTACCTGATGACGTTCGTCCACGATGAGACCACCAACACCTCGCACCTGAGCATCCTCGACGCGTCCGACGTCGCCGCGGCGCCGCTCGCCGAGGTGCATCTGCCGCGCCGGATCCCGGCGGGATTCCACGGCAGCTGGATCGCCGACTGAAACATGGCGCTCCTCTCACCGGAGCGAATCGTCGACACTGCGAAGGAGATCGTCCGCACCGAGGGCCACGAGCGGCTCTCGGTGCGCGGCCTCGCACGTCAGCTCGACGTCACCGCACCGGCGATCTACGACCACATGGAGTCGAAGGAAGCGGTGTTGCGCGCCGTGGCGGCGTCCGGCTACGACGAGCTCCGCTCGGCGTACTCGACGACCGCTGATACGGCCATCGAGCGGATGCGCGAGCGAGCCATCGCCTACGTCGAGTTCGCACGAACTCGGCCGGAACTGTTCCGACTGATGTTCATGTTTCGCCCGAACGCGATTGCGATCGAGGCCGACAACGAACTCGGCGCGGCGACCGAGGTGTTCGAGTCCGGGGTCGACGACGTCCGTCAGGCCATCGCCAACGGTTCGCTGATCGATCGTGATCCGATCCAGATCACGCTCACGCTCTGGGCGGCGATCCATGGCGTTGCCACGGTGTCGATCGTGGCCCCGCCGGTTGCCGATGCCGTCGCCGCCGACGTGATCGATGCGATGCTCCGCGGCCTCCGACCGGACTGAATCCGACGTCGCTCCGGCAGACGGGCTGCGACGCCGCTCGGTACCGTCGCCTTGGATGAGGGACGTCACCACTGCTCAAACTTCCGCAGCGGTGGCGCGTGCCCATGGCCGACGGACGTGGCCCGTCGTTGCACTCGGCACGATGTGCAGCGCCCTCCCGGTCTTCCTGACCGGCGCGCTGGGTGTCCAGCTCAGCGACGACGTCGGACTGTCGGCCACTCAGATCGGCTTGGCGATGGGTGCCTCGTTCACGGTCGCCGCACTGCTGTCCGCGCCGATGGGACGCGTCGCAGAGCGGCTCGGTCCGCTTCGGGGATTCCGCGTCGGGCTGACGACCTCCGCGCTGTCGATGGTCGCCATCGCGGGGTTCGCCAGGAACGTCTGGCAATTCGCCGCGCTCCTGGGCGTCGCCGGCATGGCGAACGCGATCAACCAACCCTCCGCGAACCTGATGCTCGTCACCCACATCGATCCCGAACGCCTGGGGTTCGCCCTTGCAACCAAACAATCGGGCATGCCTGCGGCAGCGTTGCTCGGCGGGGCGGCGGTTCCGGCGATCGCTCTGACGGTCGGCTGGCAGTGGGCGTACGTGTCCGGCGCAGTTCTTGCTCTCGTCGCGATCGCGGGGTTCCCGGGTGACGTCGGGGGTCGGGCGGTTCGCAACACGAGTACGACCAAATCAGGGGCCCGACGATCTGCGCGACCCGACCTTGGCGTCCCGCTCCTGGTGCTCTACGCGACCGTGGGCATGCTCGGCGCCACGAGTGCCGGCGCGATGGTCGGATTCATCACGAGCGGGGCGGAGGCATCAGGCCTCGACCCCGGTGTCGCCGGCCTCGTGTTGAGCCTCGGATCGCTCGTCGGGATCATCAGCCGACTCGGGCAGGGGTGGCAGGTCGATCGGCTCGGCATCCTCCCGATCCAGCGACTCGTGTGGTTGTACGCACTGGGAGCGCTCGGCGTGCTCGTCCTCGCGATCGACGTGCCACTCACCTACCTCCTCGCGCCGATCCCTGCGTTCGCGTTCGGGTGGTCATGGCCGGGCCTGTTCAACCTGTCGGTGGTCCGCAACAACCCGTCAGCTCCGGCGGCAGCGACCGGCATCAGCCAGATCGGGGTGTTCGTCGGTGCAGCGTTGGGGCCGGCCCTCGGCGGTCTGATCATCGACAACGGCAGCTATCGGCTGCTCTGGCTGTTCGGCGCGAGCACGCTGTTCGTGGGATCGCTGCTCGCCGTCTACCTCCGGACACGGATCACCGCAGCTCGTCGCCTCTCGGGACAGGGGCGCACATCGCCGTAGACGATCGCGGCCCAGCGCAGCGCTTTCGCTGAGACTGGGCACGGTCGCGCTGGGTACGGTGGAAGCCGACGAAGGGGAGCGCGATGTCTGACCTGATCATTCGAAACGGCACAGTGGTCGATGGGACCGGAGCACCGCGCCGCCGCGCCGACGTGGCGATCGACGGTGACCGAATCGTCGCGGTTGGCGACGTGTCCGCCCACGAGCCGGCAACACGTGAGATCGATGCGACCGGCCTGATCGTCACGCCGGGCTGGGTCGACATCCACACCCACTACGACGGTCAGGTCACGTGGGACCCGGACCTCGCACCATCATCGATCAACGGCGTCACCTCGATCGTGATGGGCAATTGCGGCGTCGGGTTCGCGCCGGCGCGACCGGATCGCCACGACTGGTTGATCCGGCTGCTCGAAGGCGTCGAGGACATCCCTGGCACTGCCCTCACCGAGGGAATGACCTGGGGGTGGGAGAGCTTCGACGAGTACCTCGACGTGCTCGATCAGCTGTCGTGGACGGTCGACGTCGGCGCCCAGGTGCCGCACGCGGCCTTGCGCACGTATGTGATGGGCGAGCGCGGTGCAGACCATCAGTCCGAGGCCACCGCCGACGAGATCGAGACGATGTGTGCGCTGACCGAGTCGGCGATCCGCAATGGTGCGCTCGGGTTCACCACCTCGCGCACGTGGGCCCATCGCACGTCGTCGGGGGAGTCGATCGGCACCCTGCGCGCCACAGCTGACGAAGTCGTCGGCGTCGCGAAGGCGCTCGATCGCGCCGGCGCCGGTGTCGTCCAGTTGATCTCCGATGTCTATCAATCCGGCGACGACGAGTTGGTCGAGCGCGAACTCGACCTACTCGGACGCATCGTCGACGAGGTCGATCGCCCGCTGAGTTTCACCGTCCAGCAGAACGACGAGACCCCGAACAGGTGGCGCGAACTCGTCGGGCGGATCGAGCAGTGGTCGGCCGCGGGAGCCGATGTCCGTGCCCAGGTCGCCGTCCGCCCGATCGGCGTGCTGCTCGGACTCGCCGCAACGGCCAATCCGCTCCGCCGATGCCCGACCTACGCGCAACTCCACGACGTGCCCGTCGCCGAACGCGTCGCCCATCTGTCCGACCCGGCGACCCGCGCCGCCATCATCGCCGAACACGCCGAGGTCCGGGTGCGCGACTTCCCCGCGCTGATCCACGCCGGCTTCGACCGGATGTATCCGCTCGCCGACCCCCCGAACTACGAACCGACGCCGGAGGACAGCGTTGCCGGTCTGGCTGCGGCCGAGGGCGTCGACCCGGTCGAGAAGATGTACGACCTCATGCTCGCCGACGAGGGCCGTCAATTGCTGTACATGCCACTCATGAACTACGCGAACGGCGATCTCGACGACGTTCGCGAGATGATCCTCTCCGAGCATTCGATGTTCGGTCTGTCCGATGCCGGGGCTCATTGCAACGTCATCTCCGACGGCACCTTCCCGACCACGGCGATCACCCACTGGACCCGCGATCGCACGCGCGGCGAGCAGCTCGATCTCGAGTTCGTGGTCCACCAACAGACCCAGCGGACAGCGGCCCACGTCGGCTGGCACGACCGTGGCGTGATCGCCCCCGGGTACCTCGCCGACCTCAACGTGATCGACCACGACCGCTTGGCGTTGAAGCCGCCTCGCCTCGTCGACGACCTCCCCGCCGGCGGAACGCGCCTGATGCAACCCGCCGACGGCTACGTCGCCACGATCAAGCGCGGGCAGATCACTGCGGAGAACGGTGAGCTCACCGGCGATCGTCCCGGCCGCCTCCAGCGCGGCGCCCGCCCCGCACCCGCCTGATCCGTCCCGCGTCACGTAACGGGTCTGACCCATCACGTCACGCGTCACGCGATGGGTCAGACCCGTAATGTGACGCGGTCAGCGGGTGCGGGCGAGCTTGAGTGCTTGTCCGCCGAGGCGGACGAGGCGGATGTCGGCGAACGGCGTCGAGGTCCGCGTGTTGTCGTTGGTGACGAACGCGACAGCCAGGTCGGTCTCGGGGTCGGCCCAGGCGCCGGACCCGCCGAATCCGAAGTGGCCGAACGACCGCTTTGCGGGCCGACCGGTGGTGAACGCCCGGTGGTACCCCAGGCGCCACTTCATGTTGATCTTGATGACGTAGTCACGCTGGTCGACCTGCAACTCGCTCAACCGGGCGGCGTGCTCGGCCGACATGATCCGGACGCCGTCGATCTGCCCGCCCCCAGCGAGCGCGGCGTACAGCCGGGCGAGTGAGCGCGCCGAGAAGGTGCCGTTGACCGCCGGGATCTCGGCGTCGTAGCCACGGTCGTCACGGAGGATCTCCATCATCCCGTCGACGAGCAATGCGTCTGCCATCGGCTTGAGCGACTTGATCCGGCCGAGCCGATCGATCTGTGCCTGCGCCTTGGCGCCCTCGTCGCCGTGCACATCGGGCTTCAGCGTGGCGATTCGTCCGCGCTCGCTCTCCGGCGTCTTCACGTACAGGCCGTCGAGCCCGAGCGGTTGGGCGAGCTCGACGTCGAGGAACTCCGACAGCGACATGCCCGACACGTTCCGGACGATGTTGCCCACCAGGAAGCCGAACGTGATGCCGTGGTACCCCGGGCCCGTGCCAGGACCCGGATGCGGCGCCTGCGCCGCCAGCAACGACACCATGTGATCCCAATCGAGTAGCTCGGAGGCGTCGTCGACGACCCCGCGGATCGTGTGCAGCCCCGCCGTGTGGGTGAGCAGATGGCGAACGGTCACCGCCTCCTTGCCGGCAGCAGCGAACTCCGGCCAGTAGGTGGCGACCGGCGCGTCGATGTCGACCAGGCCGCGGTCGACGAGGACGTGGAGCGCGGTCGCCGTGACGCCCTTGGTCGTCGAGAAGCTCACCGCCATCGTGTCCTCGGACCACTTCTCGCCGGCTTCGTCTCGTCGACCGCCCCACACGTCGACGACCTTCTCGCCGCGGTGGTAGACGCACAACGCCCCGCCGAAACGGCCGTCGGCATTGAGGTACTTGGACAGGAGCGGCGTGAGGCCCCCGAAGTCGGGATGGACCATTCCGTCGAGCAACATCCCGTCACGATAACGATCAACGTGGGGTGTCGCCCCGAGCGCGGCTGGGGGTCTCGGCAGCTGATCAGGGCGCCTGGTGCAAACCGACGCGGTGCATGCTGCCGAACACCCCTGTCACGGCCGGCCCGGGGAGCGAGGCGAGTCGGTCGCGACGATGCAGTAGCTCGCAAGTCTGCAGCGCCGCATCTGTCGCCGGCCCGAAGATCCCGTCGACGACGAGGTCGGCGCCGAGATCGTCGAGGCGTGCCTGGAGCGCAGCGACCTCGGGGCTGCGCATCCGCCGTTCTCGCCAGCCAGCTGGGGTCTCGGTCGGCGAGGGGCGGGCGATCTGCGGGGATCGGCGCCCAATGGGCTCGGTGAGAATCGGGGCCGCCGCGGTCGGCTGCCCGTGTTCGGGCGGCGGTCAACCGGCCTCCGTTCGGGTCCCGACGCGCCGATTGGTCCACTGGGTCCGCGCTCCACCGCTGACGGTCGCTGAGGTCGAGCGCGAGGTGATCGCTCCAGAACCTCTCGGAGGTGAACACACCGACCGGTTCGCCGAGAAGCGCGTCAATGCGGCCGAGGAACGCAGCGAGGTATCGGCTCAACGAGTTCGCGCCGAGTCCGTCACCCGTGGTGATGTCCGCCCAGTGCCCGCACGAGAATGGCGATGATGCACCCCGGATCGCGGCCATCCAGAGTTCGGCCTGGTGGTGCGGGTGCGCCGACCGCCGGGAGGGTCATGCATCCAGTGAGTGCTCAGGAGCCGTGGACGAACATCGCCGCGACACCAGTCCTCGACATCGACTGGGTCAGTCGGAGCTGGCGTCGGCGACAGTGATCGAGGACAGCCCCGCTTCGCAGCGCGTCACCCACGCCATTGCCCCCTGCGAGCGGGCTGACTCGAGCGCTGATGTCAGCAATGCCCTGCCCTGCTCGGCCCGACCCGCCGCGAGATGCGCAAGCCCGAGGACTCGATCGACGGGTCCCCAGCATGCGAGTTCTGCGGCGGCCATTGCCCACATTCCGGAATAGCGGGTGAGCACCGCTGCGAGTCGAGCCGCGATCTCGGGCTCGTCGGCCAGCACGGCGGTCTCCAAGGCTGCGGCGGTCGTCGCCAGCCACAACCAGTTACGGGGCCACGGGGCCAGGTCGTGCAGAGCTGTCAAGAGCCGACGGGCGTCGTCGACATGACCCGCCTCGGCGTGAACGAGGGCGAAGGCGGCGATGAACAACGGATTGCTGTCGACGAGGTCTCCCAGCTGCTGCTCGAGCTCGGAGAGTTGTTTCTGCTGCCCTCGGTCTCGGCCGATGCTGTACGTGATCGCCATCTGTCCGAGCAGCAGGTTGTGGCGATCCGACAGCGCGACCGCGTCTCGAGACAGGCGTTCGGCGAGCTCGTTGTGGCCGAGCGTTGCGTGGATCATCGACTGGCCCATCATCACCCGCGTCAGCAGAAAGCTCGTCCCCGCGTCGTCGGCCACGAACGCTGCGTGGTCGGCATCGTCCAGTGCGCCGACCACGTCACCGACCTGAACCCGTGCGGCCCAGCGGAGGTTCAGCGCCTCGATCAGGACTCCCGTCCATCGTGATGGTCCGCTGGTGCGCAACTCGAGGCTTGCTGCATCGATGAGTCGAGTCGTCAGGGTGATTCGTTGGTCGGCGTCGTCGGGGCACCAGCACGCCCGCGCCACCTCGGTTTCGACCGTTGCCCGGTCGACCGGTTCCATGAGATCGAGGTCGACCAAGGCCTGCTGCGCCATCGACGAGCGCTCTTCGTGGCGAACCGTGAGCGGAAGCAGCCTCGATCGGCGGACGTGCAGCATCGCTGGCAGGACGGCCGGCTGTGGAGGGCAGTGTTCGCTGGCCCGCTCGAGCAGCAGCAGGAGCTCCGGGTCGTCGCGGCCGTGTCGGCGGTTGAGTGATGCGACCAAGGCCGCCTCGGCCAGCGTTGCCGGATCGTTGCCCGACTCGGCGAGGTCGGCTGCTCGGTACAGCTGCTCGATCGCTTCGGCGTTCCGGGACGCCACGAACTCGGCACGCCCCAGCGCCACACGTAGTTGCGCTTCGATGCGGTCGCGCCGCGTCGTCGTCGGTGCGCCGCTCAGCACGATCAGCGCTCGCGTCAGGATGGTGATGGCGCGTTCGTGCGCAAGCCGTTCGGTCGCTCGTGTCGCGACCTCGGCGGCGAGTTCGCCCGCGTGGAGCGGGTCGCCCAGACGGTCGGCGGCGAACCAGTGGTGCATCGCGGCTTCGAGGCGGTCCAGATCGTGGCCCTCCTCCTCACATCGGCGGGCGATCGCAGCGTGCAGCAGTGCTCGGTGGGTCGGAGAGAGGCTCTCCTCGAGTGTCGTGCGGACGATCGCGTGCACGAACCGGAACGCCCCGGGGTGCGCTCCGTCGACGAGCAGGCCCGCCTTGGCCGCCGCGTCAAGGTGGGTCAGGGTCTCCAACGGGCTCGCGCCCAGCACGTCCGCCAGCACCACGACTTCGAAGTCGCGCCCCACGACCGCGGCGGGCGCCAACGTCTCGCGGGCGCCGTCGCCGAGACGGTCGACGCGCTGCAGTACCCACTCGCGGACACCGACGGGGAGGTGCTGCTCATCGAGGCTTCCACCTGTGGCGTCGCCCAGATGGCCGAGCAATTGGAGTCCGAAGAAGGGGCTTCCTCCGGTGAGCGCATGCAGTCCGTTGACCGTGTCGGCGGTCAGGTCGAGGCCGCCGGAGCTGGCCATCGATGCGATGTCAGCGGCGGCAAGCGGTCCGACGGTGACCTGTGCCGAGCCGGGCCGCAACGCGAGCTCGCCGAGTACCTGCGCGTCGGCTCCGGGGCGGCTCCCCGCCGCGATCGACAGCGATGCACCCACGTCGTCGAGCAGTTGGGTGAGCAGTGCGAGTGATGACCCGTCGATCCACTGCATGTCGTCGATGACGAGGGTGACATTCCGTTCGAGCGAGCGGAGCGCCGTTGCGATCCGGCCGAAGAACCGGCGGCGGTCGATCCACCCCTCCTCGTCGCGCTCCAGTTGACCGGAGTCGAAGGCGAAGAACTCGTCGCCGAGCGCATCGAGAAACGGTTCGAATGCGCCGCCCGTCTCGGTGCATCGTCCGACGAGCACGACGTCGCCGGAGGCGGCAGCCCGCTGCGCGAATTCGGCGAGGAGTCGCGTCTTGCCCATGCCCGCGTCGCCGACGACGACGAGCAGCGGTGCCACGCCGCGGGATCGCGCTGCGTCGACGGCAGCGCGAGCCGCGTTCAGTTCGTCGACGCGACCCGCCAGGTCACGTGCTGCTCGAGTTGCGATCCAGCCGGCAGCTCGATCGACGGCGGGCTGGATCGACGGCGCCGAGGCAGTGCTGGTGGAGGTATCCGCCGTGGACGCCCGTGCGACTCGGACGCGGGTGTCGGACAGCGTTTCGAACACGAGTGTCTGATCGCCGCCGAGCAGCATCCGCACCGGTGCGGAGCAGATCACCCCTGGCCCCCGGGGGTCGGTCACCAGCTCGAGACACTGATCGGCGAGCTGCTGCAGTGTGGCGCCGTGCCAGCCGCCGACATCGCCTGCGTGCAGAGTGATCGCTGCACCGCCTGCGGCGCGGAGACCGAGCGCAGCAGCGGCAGCATTGCCCGCTCGCGAGAACACGACGAGCGCATGGTCGTCCGGGAGCGAGACCGCTGTTGCGTAGCGACCTCCCGCCGATTCGAGTGCGCTCAATGTTGCGGGCATCGACGAGCTGTCGTGGATGAGCACCAAGGTGATCGTTCCGGTCGGCACGTCCATCTCGGCGGCGTCGCGGAGGTGTTTGGCGAAGTCGGTTGCGCTGCTCGGGCGGCCGAGCGGATTCCACGTGAGTCCGCGCCGGATCACTCGCTCGAGGCGAATCAGGCCGGCATCGCTCAGGGCGGAGATCCAGGGCGTGCCGAGCGTCGGCACGATGCCGGTGAGGAGGTACACGGTCAACGCGGCGAGCGAGTACACGTCGGCTGCAGCCGTCAGCTCTTCGCCGGCCAGGACTTCAGGTGCCGAGAAGCCCGGCGTCCCGAGGCGTTCGAAGTCGTCGCCCATCCGCATTGCAGCGCCGAAGTCGATCAGCACGGTGCGTCCGTCGACGGCGAGCATCACGTTCTCAGGTTTGACGTCACCGTGCACGACCGGCGGATTGTGCCGATGCAGGTGGTCGAGTGTGTCGGCGACCTGGTCGACGAGTGCGAGCACGGTTGGCAGTGGGACACCGCCGTGCTCGTGGGCGGCCACGAGCATGTGGACGTCGCTGCCGTCGACGAAGTCGCTGATCATGTAGTAGCGGTCGCGGTCGACGAGGTCGCTCCGCACGGTTGGGATACCGGGGTGCGCGACGGTGCGCATGAGCGTCCCAGCCTCGCGACGCAGACGTGAGAGGTCGTCACCATCGACCACCAGCCGGGTCTTCAACACGACGTCGAGGTCGAGTTCGAGGTCGCGAGCCCGGTAGACCTCGGCCTCACCGCCAGCTCCGAGGCGCCCACGGACCTCGAAACGCCCCCCGACGATGCGCGGCAAGTCGTGTGCGTGCGGGCTCATCGGGGGCCCGTGCGCCGGGTCCGTTGTGGAACTCACGATTCCTCGCGCTGCCCGGGAGCGGAGAGCGTCAGCGGCCTCAACCGGGTCGCTGTTTCGTCGTCGCGAACGAGCTCGGCGATCGCGAGCGCCTCGGGGATGAATGCATGGATCGGTGCATCGGGCCGGTCCGCGAGCGCGACCGAAGTGCGCGCGACCGCGGCGGCCCAACGGTCCTCGCCATCGCTGGGCGAACGGCCTGCGAGCCAGGTTGCTGCGGCATCGAGTGCGTCGCCTCGGCCGAGGGCCGGGAGGCGGGCTCCGATGCCGATGATGATCCGGTACGCCACCGTCGGGTCGCGTCTCGTCATCGCGGCCTCGAGTGCACCGATCAGATCTGCGAGATCGAGCGCGAGCATCGAGTCGGGCATGTCGGCGCCTCCGGCACCGAAGCGTTCGGCCACGGAGGCGTACCAGTTGCCATGCCGCTGGGTGGTCGCGCCAAGATCGTCGCTCTCGAGCAGTCGAGCATGTGCGAACGCGTGGATCTCGGTCGACATCGTGAAGCGCGTCGACGACGAGTCGTGGGTGAGGAGGTGTTGATCCAGCAGTTGCCGGATCGCGATGGCGGCGGCACGCAGGTCGAGGCTGGGACCCGCCACCACCGCTGTTGCGGCGTCGATCTCGAAGTCTCCTCGGAAGACACCGAGTCGCCGCAGTGCGGTCTGCGCCTCGGCGTCGACGAACTGGTAGGTCCATGCGATCGACGAGCTCAGGGTGTCGGCGAGTCCCGCCGAGCGCTGCCCCTCGGCCCCGAGCACGGCGAGGCTGTCGGCGAGCTCCTCCATCGCAGTGGTGCGGCTCCGCGCTGCTGCGAGTTCGATCCCGAGCGGCACGCCGCGAAGCTCGCGGCAGGTCCGGGCGATGTGGACCGCGTCGGAGTCGGGAAACGACACGCCTGCACGTGCGTTCACGCCCCGCTCGACGAAGAGCCGAGATCCTGCGAACCGGTGGAGATCATCGACGGTTCCCGCGAAGTCGGAGGCGGGTACCGGCATCGGCTCGAGACGATGGACGATCTCGCCGGGGAGTTGGAGTGGCTCGCGACCCGTGGCGAGCACCCGTACATCGGGGCACCGTGTGAGGAGTTGGTCGATCACGGCTGCAGTTGCGTTCGGTGCGCCCTCGAATCCGTCGAAGATCACGAGCGAGTTCGCAATGGAGCGGAAATGCTCGGTGATCGTGTCGAGCGGACCGTTGTCGTTGCGCTCGAGTGCGCAGGCTCGGATGGCGGCCGCAGCGACCGCGTCGATGTCATCGTCGGCTCCGCCGACGGGGATCCACCACACGCCGCCGGTCATGGCGTTCGCAGCGGCATCGCCGGCGGCTTGAGCGAGACGGCTCTTGCCCACGCCGGCCTCTCCGGCGAGCGTGATCAGGCGCTCGGCGTCGAGCGAGTTACCCACGTTCGTGAGTTCTGTGCGTCGACCGATGAACGACGTGATCGGTGCCGGCAGGTTGCCTGCCGCCGAGGTGCCGGCCTTCAGTGGGCGGAAGTCGCTCGGGAGTTCGGGGTGCGTGAGTTGCCAGATCCGAGCCCGGCCCGCAAGTCCTCGCAGCCCGTACAGGCCGAGATCGATGGCATCCGCGTCGGCGGCGAAACCTCCACGGACCGCCTGCGTCGTTTCATCGGAGAGCAGAATCTGGCCGCCGTATCCGCACGATCGGATACGCGCACATCGGATGATGGTCAGCCCGACGTAGTTGTCCTCATTGCGGAGCATCGTCTCGCCGGTGTGGAGCGCCATCCGAACCGGGAGGTCGGGGAGTTCGCGGCGCAGCGCCACTTGCGCTTCGAGCGCGGTGGTCACCGCGTCGAGCGGGTTGACGAAGACTGCGACGATGCTGTCGCCTTCCCCCTGTTCCTGGGGGCGCAGACCTCCGCGTGTCGCAACTGCTGCGTCGAGGATTTGATAGTGCCGCGACACGATTGCGGTCATCTCGTCGGGGGCGGTTTGCCAGGCCTGGGTCGACCCCTCGATGTCCGTCAGGAGAAACGTGACGACTCCGGTGGGGAGCGGGTTGTCACAGCGGGCCATGGGAACATCTTGGCGCATCGTTCGGGTCCGGCCGAGCGTCGGTCGACGGGCTGGTCAGCGGCGCGGCGGTGGGTCGACAACGCACTCAGCGCGGAGCGAGTGCACCTCGGCCGGCCACGATCGGCAGGTCGAGGAACGTCACGACCCCGGGGGAGCGGTCGGTGAGGTACGGAACGGCGTTGATCGCGTGCGCGGCGGTCGACGCGAGCACGTTGCGGTTCCAGCCGTGCTTCAGGTCGACGTACATCTCCGGTTCACCGAGGATCCGAACCGACCAGTCGCCGATCGGCCAGTCGGGCGCGGCCCGTTCGTGCATCCGCCAGACCGTCTCCTGACTGACGACCGGAACGTCTCCGACCATCGCCTCCCACCGGAATCGCTGGCCAGCGATCGTCCCCGCGGCGACGCGGCCCGCGGCGGTATCGAGATCGACATCGGTGACCCAGGTCTCCATGTGTGAATTCGTGTTGGTCGTGGTCAGTCCGAGACCGGTCGCGACCATCTCGACCGCCTCGGTGAAGAGCCCGTCGAGCCAGCCGCGATGACGAGTGGACGCCGCGAACACCTCGGGTGTCGCGCCGAAGTTCATCATTTCGAACATGATCTCGGGTGAGGGGTAGTGCTGGAAGTTGCTGATCTCCTGGACTTCGATGCGGTCGATCCGCAACGACAGCCCCGACATCAGGAGGGGGAGCAGGTCGCCGAACCATCCCGGGTTGGCCCCGGTGCCGTGGAAGGTGCTGCCGCCTTCCTCGCACGCCGCCGTCAGCCGGTCCATGACCTCGTCGCCGTGGACCTGCGGATACATGTAGCCGACGGTGGTGACGACGTGCTTGCCCGAGGCGAGCAGCCGGCAGAAGTTGTCCATGTCGGCGCCGGGGTCGTCGCCGTACACCAGCGACGGCAACGGCATGTGGAGGACCACGTCGGCATCGAGCGTCAGGATCTGATCGAGGTCCGCTGTGGCGGTGACGCCGAGCGACCCGATACCGGCGATGTCGCCGATGTCACGCCCGACCTTGCCGGGGTTGGTGACCATCAAGCCCACCAGCTCCATGTCCGGATGCGTAGCGACGGTTCGAATCGCGTGCCGTCCGACGTTGCCGCTGCCCCACTGAATCACCCGAATCGTCATGTTCGCGATGGTAGGCGGCCGGTGGCTGCGCGGGTTCCGGTCAGCCCTCCGGGTCGTACCGGGGGTCGGTGCGGGGGCAATTACGACCCGCACACGGCGACGGTGGGAGATCAACCGCGCAAATTTTGGACACAGTCCAAAACTGGTGTTAGTCTGATCGTCATGCGCGGCGGCGTCGAACACCTCCTTCGGCAACATGGCTTGCAGGTGACCGCACAGCGGATCGCGATGCTGCGGGCGGTGTCGACCCAGCCGCACGCAACAGCCGACGAGCTCGCGGCCGAGGTGCGTTCGGGGATCGGATCGATCTCACGGCAGTCGGTGTACGACACGCTCGGTGTGCTCGTCGACAAACAGTTGATCCGTCGCATCCAGCCGGCGGGGTCATCGGCTCGCTACGAGAGCCGGGTCGGCGACAACCACCACCACCTGATCTGTCGGGCGTGCAACACCGTCGTCGACATCGACTGCGCGGTCGGTGAGGTGCCGTGCCTCACCGCCGACGACGACCACGGCTTTCTGATCGACGAAGCCGAGGTCATCTATTGGGGCTACTGCCCGTCATGCCGCACCGAGGTCGACGGCACCTGACACCACCGAGCGGACACGTGCGACCCACGATCCAGACCATCACCATCACCATCACCATCACCGTAGGAGCGACATCATGAGTGACCAAGACACCTTCGACATCAACGACAGCGAGCAGGGGTGCCCCGTCATGCACGGGTCCAACTCAGCCCACACCAAGATGGGCTCCACCGCGAACGAACACTGGTGGCCCAATCAGCTGAATCTGAAGATCCTCCATCAGAACTCGCCAGCAGCAAACCCGCTGGGCGACGACTTCGACTACACCGCGGAGTTCAAGAGCCTCGATTACGACGCACTCAAGCAGGATCTCCGCGACCTGATGACCGACTCCCAGGACTGGTGGCCCGCTGACTACGGGCACTACGGCCCGTTGTTCATCCGGATGGCCTGGCACAGCGCCGGCACCTATCGCATCGAGGACGGCCGCGGTGGCGGTGCCACCGGCAGCCAACGTTTCGCGCCGCTCAACAGTTGGCCCGACAACGGCAACCTCGACAAGGCCCGTGCGTTGCTTCTGCCGATCAAGCAGAAGTACGGCCGCAAGATCTCGTGGGGCGACCTGATGCTGTTGGCCGGCAACGTGGCGATGGAGTCGATGGGTCTCGAGATGTTCGGCTTCGCCGGTGGCCGCGGAGACGTCTTTGCCCCGGAGGACGACATCTACTGGGGACCCGAGACCACCTGGCTCGGCGACGAGCGCTACCAGGGTGATCGCGAACTCGAGAACCCGCTGGGCGCGGTCCAGATGGGTCTGATCTACGTCAACCCTGAAGGACCGAACGGCAACCCGGACCCACTCGCTTCGGCGCGGGACATCCGCGAAACGTTCGGTCGCATGGCGATGAACGACGAGGAAACCGTCGCGTTGGTCGCCGGCGGGCACACCTTCGGCAAGGCCCACGGTGCCGGTGACCCCGATCTCGTGGGGCCCGAGCCCGAAGGCGCCCCCATCCAGCAGATGGGTCTCGGTTGGAAGAACGACTTCGGCACCGGCAAGGGCACCGACACCACCACCAGTGGCATCGAGGGCGCCTGGACCGCCACGCCCACCACATGGGACAACAGCTACTTCGACACGCTGTTCGGCTACGAGTGGGAGCTCACCGAGAGCCCGGCGGGTGCAAAGCAGTGGACGGCCGTCGGCGGCGAGAACACCGTGCCCGACGCCGCAACCGGCGAACTCACGCATGCGCCGATGATGACCACCGCCGACATGGCGTTGCGGATGGATCCGGTCTACGAGCCGATCTCGCGCCGCTTCCACGAGAACCCGGCGGAGTTCGCCGACGCCTACGCACGTGCGTGGTTCAAGCTGCTCCACCGCGACATGGGCCCGGTCTCTCGCTATCTCGGTCCTGAGGTTCCGCAGGAGGAGCTGATCTGGCAGGACCCGATTCCGGCCGGGTCGACGCTGAGCGATGCGCAGGTCGCTGAGCTGAAGTCGGCCGTCCTCGCAACCGGTCTGACCACCGCCGAGCTGGTGCGGACCGCATGGGCCGCCGCCTCGACGTTCCGTAACAGCGACAAGCGCGGCGGCGCCAACGGTGGCCGTCTTCGCCTCGCGCCACAGAACGACTGGGACGTCAACAATCCCGAAGAACTGCGAACGGTGCTCGGCAAGCTCGAAGGAGTGCAGTCCGGTTTCGGTGGCAACGTCTCGATCGCCGACCTGATCGTCCTCGGCGGCTGCGCAGCCGTCGAGGAGGCGGCGCGGGCCGCGGGCCACGACATCTCGGTGCCGTTCACCTCGGGACGCGGCGATGCCTCGGAGGAGCAGACCGACGTCGAGTCGTTTGCGCCGCTGGAACCCACCGTCGACGGTTTCCGCAACTATCTCGGCAAGGGTCACGACCTCGCTGCCGAGGCACTGCTCGTCGATCGGGCGCAGCTGCTCACCCTGAGCGCACCCGAGATGACGGTGCTCGTCGGTGGCATGCGGGTGCTCGGTGCGAACGCCGATGGATCCGATCACGGTGTGTTCACCGAACGCGCCGGCACCCTGACCAACGACTTCTTCGTCAACCTGTTGGACCTCGGTACCGAGTGGCAGCCGGTCGATGAGACGGAGAACCTGTTCGAAGGTCGCGACCGGGCCTCCGGCGATGTCAAGTGGACGGGCACCCGGTGTGATCTCGTGTTCGGAGCGAACTCGCAGCTCCGGGCCATCTCCGAGGTCTACGGCTCATCCGATGGCGGAGACCAGTTCGTCCGCGACTTCGTGGCGGCATGGGACAAGGTGATGAACCTCGACAGGTTCGACATCGGCTGACCGCCATCCAACAGTCCGACGACGATGCCCGGGCCGACAGCGGCCCGGGCGTCGCCGCGTGTCGACCCTGGTCGTCCAACGCCCGTATCCTCGCCACCCGTGACGTCCCCGATCTCGTTGCCAACGTCAGCGTTCCATGTGCGCCTTCGATCGCTGCTGATGGTGGTGGCAGGTTCCGTGGCCGTCTTCGTGGCGAACTACGTCTTCTTCGTGCGGACGACGCTCGGTCAAGAGCTGGATGACGCCGCACTCGTTGGTGGCGAACAGCGACCACAGGGAGTCGTGAGCGAGGCGTGGGAACTCCTCGACGTCATCAGCGTCGTGTCGCTGGCCTCCGCCTGCGTTGCGATCGGTGTGGTCGCGCTGCTGCGGCGACGCTTTGCGTTGGCGGTTGCCGTGCTGGCCGCGATCGGCGTCGCGAACGTGGTCACCCAACTCCTCAAGCGGGTGGTGCTGGAGCGGCCGGACCTGATCGGCGCCGGCAATCTCAACAGTCTGCCGAGTGGCCATGCGACCGTCGCTGCGACGGTCGCGGTCGGTGTGGTGGTGGTGTCCGCGCCGCGCTGGCGATCGGTGGTCGCACTCGTCGCGTCGCTGTTCCCGATCGCGGTCGGTGTGGCCGTCGTGATCGCCGGTTGGCACCGGCCATCCGACTCGATTGCTGCGTTCTGCGTGGTGCTGGGCGTGGTCGCTGCTGCGCTCGCGTTCGTGGTCGCGGTGTTCGGCTTCGACCACGGCGAGCGCCCACCGGCATGGTTCCGGCGTTCGGTTCTGACCGTTGTCGGCATCGCGATTTCGGTGCTCGTTGCAGTGGGCTTCGTCGGTCTCTGGCTCGTCCGGGACCGGCTGCGTGACGGCGAGCTCTCGACCCGGTGGGACTCGGTCGCCTTCGCCTCGGCCGCAGCGGCGATCGTCGCCGCGGCAGGTCTGATGTTGTTGTTCCTCGTGGTGACGGTGCGGGGGATGGCCATTGGACAGGGTGGTTGGCATCGAGACGATGTCGCCGAGTCGGACGCCCAGGTGATGACTGACGCGACATGAACCGGCCGTCGCTCGCGTTGACGGGTGCCAGTCCGACAACCTGGCCGCGCCTACCGTGATGCCATGACGTCTCGACAGTGGGCCTGGCCATCGGCGATCGCGATCGCCATTTTGATCGGCGCATGTGGTGGCTCGGAGGAGAGCAGCGGCTCGACCGATGCTCCGGTGGCCGACGTTGCGCCACCGCCGACCGCCGGTCCGCCCGAGACCGGGCCGCCGTCGTCAGAGGTGTCCGAGCAGACGAGCACGACCGCCCCGCCGACGACCACGCCGCCCGTGGTGACCGACGCTCCGCCGTCGACCGAGTCGCCAGATCCCGGACCGACCGCCGACGAGCTGAACGGCTACGTGTGGTCGGAGCGCACCGATGGTGCGCCCTGGAGTGCCCGCGCCGGCCTCCGTGTCGTGGAGCTCGACGGGCGGCTCCTCCTGCTCGGTGGGCGCACGCCGAATCAGTCGGCGATTCCCGGCGACAGTCAGATCTGGGCCGACGTGTGGGCGTCCGACGACAGCGGCTCGACGTGGGAATCGCTCGTGAGCGGCGACGAGCCCGGGATGTGGCCGGCTCGCGCGTATTTCCAGGCGGTCGTCAAGGACGACGCCGTTGTCGTGCTCGGCGGACAGGATTTCGGCCTCGAGGAGAACCCGTTCTGTGCGCTGCTCGACCAAGGCCTCGAACCACCGCCCGGGCTGGGCATCGATCCCGATGCTCCGTGCCCCGAATTCGTGCCGACATCGCAGTTCTTCAACGACGTGTGGAGCAGCACCGACGGCGTCGTGTGGGAGCAACTCACCGAGGCAGCGCCCTGGTCCGGACGCGCTGGTCTTTCGGCCGCGGTGCTGGGCGACCACATCTATGTTTTCGGTGGGTCACAGAACGACGACTCCTCGATCATCGGAGAAGGCGGTCCGGCCCGGCTCTACTACAACGATGTCTGGCGCAGCGCCGATGGGATCGACTGGGAGCAGATGACCGACGCGGCCCCATGGGAGCCGCGAGCCGGAGCTGCTGCGGTCGTGCGCGGCGATCGACTGTTCCTCCTCGGTGGCGAGGACGGCTTCACCTGCACGCCGCTCCCTGATTGCGAGGCGCCGTATTTCAACGACGTCTGGAGCACGACCGACGGAGCGGACTGGGAACTCGTCACCGAGTCGGCAGGATGGTCCCCGCGACCCGGTCATGTGTGTGAATCGGTCGGTGAGATCGTCTGTTTCGGCGGGTTCGGGCTGATCACGAACCCGACCGACATGTGGAGCAGTGCTGACGGTGCGACGTGGACCGAGTTGGCCACGTCGCCCTGGAACGCAACCGATCCTGCCGACGTCAAGTACGACTTCGACTCGACCACGGTCGTCGGGGCCGGTGGCGAGCCCGAGATCATCACCGTCGGCGGCGATCGGGAGACGTTCGACTTCACCGATCCGGAGAATTACCTCCGCGTCGACAACGACGTCTGGAGCTTCGCGCCGCCGCGATGACGTTCCACTGACGCGGTGAGGACGTTCGGCCCTGGGACTGCACATCCCGATTGCATCAACATTGGGGGCATGGGACGGACAACTCTCACCGGGCTGCTCGCTGGTTGCGGGATTGCGTTGCTCGCCGCGGGGACTGCAGCAGCCCAAGCCACCGACCCGCCGAACGCCACCGGGGCCTGTACAGCCTCGGCGACGGTCACCGGTGGAGAGACCATCGATCCGTACGCATCGAGTGGGGTCTACGAGATCCCGTTGTCGGGTACCGCCAGCTACGCCGGTGCTGTCGGCGACGGACAGGATCGTCCCGAGCGGGATTTCAACGGCAAGGTCGTGATCAAGACGCCGCCGGGGGTGCCGGACATCGAACTGACCGATGAATGGACCTGGAACGGACCGGGCACCGGGGCGAGCAAGGCAGGCGATGTCGACTGGGACCTGCCTTCCGTCATGCCACGCGGCGTTCCGTTCCGTGTGGAGGGCTTTCATCAGGACAACCCGGAACGGTGTGAGGGATACGTCAACGTGAAGATCGAAGGCGGACTGTTCGACTCGCCGCTCGCTCCTGCGGCGCTTGGAGGAACAGCACTGGCCGGACTCGGCGTCGGGCTCGCCGGAATCCGACGAGGAGAGGCAGCATGAGCAACGATTCAATCACTCGTGATGAGAACGATCGCCCGCACGGACGGCCTGTGCTCGGTGGGATCGCTGGCTTCTTCCTCGGTCTGTTCGTCTGGCTCGACCTGATCCTGTTCGGCGTGCTGCCGCTCGAGAGTGGCATCGGTTATCTCCTGCCGGTGCTCGGGATCGCCGCGGGCATCGGGATCGCGATGTGGGCGCCGTTCGGCGGCCGCACGGCAGACGACCGGACCATCGATTCCGGACAGTAGCGACGAAAGCTTGCTCACCACCCGAGTCAGGGGCGTCTCGCTGAGTTGGTTGGTGACCGTGGCGACGGATCGGCTCCGTACCGGACCGCTGCGCCGACCTCTCCTGGAGCGCGCCCGCGACGCGCGAGAATCGGACCCACGACTGACCATCGAAGGGGAGCACCGTGGCCGGGAACAAGACGCAGATCACCGATGTGGATCCGGCGGTGTTCATCGCGGCGGTCGAGCACTCGACCCGCCGGGCCGATGCCGAGACGCTGCTCGAGATGATGCATCGGGTGACGGGATGCGTGCCGAAGATGTGGGGGCCGTCGATCGTCGGCTTCGGCCGCTACCACTATCGGTACGACACCGGTCGGGAGGGCGACTTCATGCTGACCGGGTTCTCGCCGCGGAAGGCGAACCTGTCCGTCTATGTG
>Ga0316197_10000198_pt1 | contig 45492 bp, 39 predicted proteins | sample OudBiesiAoxic_MG_FD_204939 | JGI IMG/M metagenome (GOLD analysis project Ga0316197, IMG submission 204939) | Coastal sediment microbial communities from Oude Bieten Haven, Netherlands - site A oxic | ecosystem: Environmental > Aquatic > Marine > Coastal > Sediment | place: Netherlands... | reverse complement strand
GTTCCTCCAGATTTCCAAGCTACAACTCTTCCTTCAGTATCTGTGATAGCGATGATAGTGTTGTTAAAAGTTGAATGTATATGAGCTATTCCTAAAGGAATATTCTTTAATTTCTTCTTAGTTTTAACCGCGCCTCTTTTCTTAGCCAAGTTAACTCCTCCTTACTTAAATTTTTCTATATAATTAGATTTATTATTATTATCTCTTAGTAACTGCTTTCTTTGGTCCCTTAACAGTTCTTGCATTTGTTTTAGACTTTTGCCCTCTTACAGGTAAGTTTGCTCTATGTCTAGAACCTCTGTAACATCTGATGTCTAATAGTCTCTTGATATCCATTCTGATGTCTTTTCTTAAGTCACCTTCAACTTTAATCTCATCAACTATAGCTCTGATCTTGTTTAATTCTTCTTCAGTCATATCTTTAACTCTAACATCAAAACTGATTCCAGCTTCTGTTAAAACATTTTGTGAAGTTGTTTGCCCGATTCCAAAGACATAAGTTAATGCAATTACGATTCTCTTATTTCTAGGGATATCTACTCCTGCTACTCTTGCCACGTATTTTCCTCCTCGTTCACTTTATATATCGCTTAGTATAATAACCAGCTAAACACTTTCCTCGATATGCCTTTTGATTACTTCGAATTTTCATCCAAAAGTACCGCCTCTACAGGTCAACATATCTTTACAGTACGCATTTTTCAAATGTGTGTTGCTTTCAACAATTACCCTTGAACTTGCTTGTGCTTAGGATTAGATTTACAGATTACTCTGATCTTCCCGTGTCTTTTAATAACTTTACACTTATCGCAAATAGGCTTTACTGATGCTCTTACTTTCATTTGAAACCTCCTCTCACAAAAAAATTATTTTTTTCTGTAAACAATTCTTCCTCTTGATAAATCATAAGGTGAAACTTGAACTAATACCTTATCTCCAGGCAAGATTCTGATATAATGCATCCTCATCTTTCCTGATATGTGACCTAAGATCACATGTCCATTTTCTAATTCTACTTTAAACATAGCATTAGGTAACGTTTCAAGTATTACTCCTTCTAATTCTATTACGTCTTGTTTCGCCATACTTCCTCCTCGAAACTTATTGTTAATACCGAATAATTATATCATAAGTAACACAATAAGTCTATTTTTATTTTTATTTTATTCTATCTTTTTTACGGTTTTAAAAAAAGATAAATAATTTCTTAGAACCTTGGTTTTTTATTATTCAAATTCTATATTTTATTGACCTAGATCCTATCCCAGTCAAAAAATATTTTATTTTTCATATCTACTTAAAACCATTGGCTTTCCATCTACAATAGCCACTGAATGTTCAAAGTGTGCACTTCTTTTTCCATCCTTAGTCACAGCTGTCCAGCCATCAGCTAGGATCGCCACTTTATAAGATCCTGAATTTACCATAGGCTCTATGGCAATTACCATCCCTTCCTCTAATTTTATCCCCCTACCCTTCCTTCCAAAGTTCATTACCATGGGTTCTTCATGCATAGTATAACCTACTCCGTGACCACAAAAATCTTTTACTACTGTAAATTTATTTTTCTTTACATAACTTTCAATAGCATTTCCAAGATCCCCTAATCTATTCCCAGCATAACATTGTTCAATCCCTATCTCTAAAGCTTCCTTCGTTACTTTTAATAGTCTTTTAGATTCTTCATCTATCTCTCCTACAGGAAATGTTATTGCTGAATCTCCAAAGTAACCGTCTAAATTTGTTACAGTATCCACACTTACTATATCTCCTTCCTGCAAGATTCTATTCCCAGGAATTCCATGGACTACCTCTTCATTTATAGATATACAAGAACCTGCTGGATAAGCATTTTGTGGTCCTCCTACTCCTATAGTTGCAGGGATTGCTCCCTGGCTTCTGATATAATCTTCAATTATTTTATTGAGTTCATCTGTTGACACCCCTGGAACTATCTTGCTGGGTAAGATTTCATTATATAATCTAGCGATTATTTGATTGGCTGCTTTTATCTTTTCGATCTCTTTTCTTGTTTTAATTGTTACTGACATTTCTTTCCTCCTTACACACTCTTTTTTATAAAAAAAAGAAAGTTAACTTTTAATTACTATTTAAAAAAAGGTGAGCCACCCCACCTTTTTTAGATAACTTTATCCTAATATTTTAAATATATCTTCTTTTACCTCTGAAACATCTTTTGTTCCATCTACTTCTGCCATTACTTTCCTAGCACTATAAAAATCAAATAATGGTGCAGTTTGAGCATGGTATGAAGCAAGTCTATTTACAACTGTTTCAGCTGTATCATCTTTTCTTATAATAAGATCTTCACCACAATAGTCACAGATATCTTTAACTTTCGGAGGATTAAATTCTACATGGAAAGATGCTCCACACTTAGGACATACCCTTCTTCCAGTTATTCTATCTACAATTAGATCATCAGGTACATTTAAAGATATTACCCTATCTAAAGATATATTCATATCTTCCATTAATTTTTCCAGTGCCTCTGCCTGAGGAATTGTTCTAGGAAATCCATCTAAGATAAATCCTTTTTTACAATCATCTTCATTTAATCTATCCTTTATTATACCGATGATAGTCGAGTCAGGTACTAAACTTCCCTCATCCATAAATTTCTTTGCTTCGAGTCCCATCTTTGTCCCAGCTTTTATAGCTGCTCTCAAAATATCTCCTGTTGAGATTTGAGGGATACCATATTTTTCTATTAAAAATTTAGCTTGTGTACCTTTTCCAGCACCTGGTGCTCCAAATAACATGATATTCATTGAATAATCACTCCTTAAGTTTTTTATATATACAGGGCATTATACTATATATCTGTTATTTTTTAAAGTTTGTTTTCATATAAAATAATCTTACCTATCTCATCTAATGTCTCTTTATTTTTTCAAAGATTCAAATAACTCTTTTACTCTTAGTTCTATCAGCTCAATACATTTTTCCTTATCATCTATATCTTCTAAACCAAAATTTACAACTTTATCTGCCATATAGATTGGACATGAAATATTACATCCCATCTTTACCAAAATATCTAGTTTTTCAGGTAGGGTATCCATATCTTTAGGAAAGTAACCTTCCATAGAGTATCCCTTGGATTCCATTATTTTCTTTCCCTCTTCGTTTAATTTTTCTGCTGGTTTAGTTCCTGCTGAAAAGATCTCAAAGGTCCCATCATTAAATTCATCTCCAAATCTTTCCCCTACTATAGACTTAAAAGAATTTCCATTACATACAAATGCTATCTTCATCTTATCTCCCTCTCCTTAGATATCTTTATCGTTTATTATATCATACCTAAATTCTTATTTTAAATATTTTCTAATCTCATCTACCTTTGGAACTTTTCCATATGATACTACTTTTCCATCTACTCTTAATCCTGGGGTACTCATAAGCCCTGCTTCTATAATTTTTACAATATCTTCCTCTTTGATTACCTCAGCATCTATCCCTTCAATCTTTACAGCTTCCAATGTTCTTTCATATAACTCCTTACACTTTTTACATCCTGTTCCTAAAATTTCAATCTTCATAACTCCTCCTCCTATGTTTTATAAAAAATAATTAAATAGATATCCCACTATCAATATTCCTGTTCCTACTATCCCTATAAAGATCATTATTAATTTTATCTTTACAACTTTTTTTAATAACACCATCTCTGGAAATGAAAGGGCTGTTGTTGCCATCATAAAGGCTAACGCTGTTCCTATCCCAACTCCTTTATTGATAAGAGCTTCTGCAATTGGTATAGTTCCCATTGCATTTGAATATAATGGTATAGCTATAACTGTTGCTACTAAAACTCCAAATGGATTTTCTGGTCCTGCATATCTTACTAATAGATCTTCCGGAGCCCACCCATGGATCACTGCTCCTATTCCAATTCCTACGAGTAGATAGATCCATATCTTTGAGACAGTTTCCTTTACATTTTCCTTTGCAAACTCTATCCTTTCCCTTCTTGTTATTTTTTTTATATCTGTCTGACCCATCTTAACTTTATAGACATATTCCTCTATATATCTTTCTAATTTTAAGATATGAATCAGATATCCTCCTACAACTCCTACAGTTATTCCTGCCAGGGCATATAAGATCGCTACCTTTACTCCAAAGGTTCCCATCAAAATTATAAATGCCGCTTCATTTACTATAGGTGAAGTTATAAGAAATGAAAATGTTACTCCTAGAGGTATCCCTCCCTCTATAAATCCTATAAATAATGGGACACTAGAACAAGAACAGAAAGGTGTTACTGTCCCTAATAAACTAGCTACAATATGAGATCTAAATCCCCCCATCTTCTCTAAGATTTTTTTAGTTTTTTCCACAGAGAAATAACTTCTTAAATAGGATATAAAAAAGATCATCAATGAAAGTAAGATAAGGATCTTTATAACATCGTAGAAAAAAAAATGAACCGATCCTCCAAGACGTGTTTCCATATCTATCCCAAAGGACACCAATAATTTTGTAACTAGATCCTCCAACCATCCGAAATTTAAAATATAACTTATCATCTTCCACCTCTTTTATTTTTTTATTTATCCACCATCTTTTATTTCTCAAGTATTTTCTACTTTATTTTAAATTAGTAAAATAATAATTTAACTATTTAACTAAATGCTTATATAGTTATTTTTTATGAGTATACAATTTAATTTTTAAGTTGTCAAATATTTCTTGCTTTTATATTTAAAATCGTCTAATATATAAGCAAATAATTATTTAGTTAAATACTTGGAGGAGGAATATTATGAACAACATTGATTTTCAAGCTCAAATATTCAAAGCTTTAGGTCATCCGTTAAGATTAAAGATCTTAAAAAGGTTAGTCGGTGGGGAGCTATGTGTATGTAAATTAGTAGATGATACCCAATTTACTCAAGCAAATCTTTCACAACACCTAAAAATTCTTAGTAATGCAGGCTTAATTGCTAAAAGAAAGGAGGGAAATTACTCCCACTATCGTATATCAGATGATAAAGCTATAGAACTTTTAAATAACTGTGAGATCTTAGCCACTAACTATATCAAAAGACTGTTGTAACAAGGAGAAAAAATGAAAAATAAAAATGATTTAACCCAAGGGAGTATCTTATATAAATTGACCTTTCTTTCCCTTCCTATAATGGGGATGTCCCTTATTCAAATGGCATATAATATGATAGATATGATTTGGATTGGACGACTTGGAAACTCTGCCGTTGCTGCTGTTGGAACAGCTGGTTTTTTCTTAAAATTTGGATTTGCAATAACAGCTCTTATCTTTATAGGTACAGGGATAAGGACATCTCAGTCTGTAGGGGAAAAAGATTATGAAAAAGCAAACTCCTATGCTGAAACATCTATAATAAATACCATAGGTCTCATTACCATCTTTATAGCTGGGATTTTGATCTTGAGATACCAACTTATAGGATTTTTTAATCTAAATAATCCAGAGATCGAAAAGATGGCAGTAGATTATATGACCATCACAGCCTTTGGAATATTTTTTTCAGCTTTATCACTGGTTTTTACTCGGATATTTAATGGACATGGAGATAGTAAAACACCATTTTTAATAACTAGTATTGGACTTGTATTAAATATAATCTTGGATCCCATACTGATCTTTGGTTTGTTTGGAGCTCCAAGACTTGGAGTTATAGGAGCTGCCATAGCTACAATCTTTGCTCAAGGAATAGTTTCAATAATATTATTTATCTACCTAAGAAAAAAATATAAGATATTTACCCATGGATTTATATATGATATGGAAAAAACTAGAGATATCTTTAAGATAGGTACTCCCATTGCTGCTCAAAGGATTCTTTTTACAGGATTTTCTGTATTTATTGCCAGAATTATAGCAAATTGGGGAACCGATGCTATAGCTGTTCAAAGGATAGGTGTACAGATAGAATCTCTTTCTTGGATTACAGCAGGGGGATTTCAAGGAGCACTAGCTGCCTTTGTAGGTCAAAACTATGGAGCCAAAGAATATGATAGGATAAAAAAAGGATATTTCAATGCCATTGGGATCATCACTGTCCTAGGAGTCTTTGTAAGTTTTATCCTTATAGTTTTTCCCGAACCTATATTTAGAATTTTTTTACAGGATGACTATATAGTTAGTCTAGGAGCTAACTACTTACGAATATTAGGAGTATCCCAACTATTTATGGTAGTTGAAATGACCACTGTAGGAGGGTTCCAAGGTATTGGAAAAACAATGCCACCATCTATTGTAAGTATAATTTTTACAGGATCTAGAATACCTATGGCTCTGATACTTTCTGCCACAACACTGGGATTAAATGGTATTTGGTGGAGTATTACAATCAGCAGTATCCTTAAAGGGATAGTCCTTCCAATTTGGTTTATGATCCATCTAAAAAAATTTAAAGAAGACAAAACTTTAATCACAAATTAAACAAAGAAAATAAATTTCAATTATTTATTAGGCTAAAGGCCATCAGGGGGTAAAGATGCAAAAATTAATAAATATTATAAATGATAAAAAACTAAATAGATTTTTAACTAAGTGTAATTTTGGAATAGAGAAAGAAAATGTAAGGGTAGATCCTAGTGGTTATCTTGCTATGACAAAACATCCTGATATCTTCGGAGATAAACTAAAAAATCCATATATTACCACTGATTTTTCAGAGAGCCAGGTAGAGATGATCACTCCTTCCCTAGATACCATTGAGGAAACTTATAATTTTCTAGATAGTCTACACGATCTTGTGAGTCTTGAGTTAAAAGATGAATATCTTTGGCCCCAGAGTACTCCTCCATCAATCCCAGATGAAAAAGATATCCCAGTTTCTAAATTTGATGAAACATTTGAGGGAAGTAAAGCTCAAAAATATAGAGATTACCTCTCTCAGAAATATGGTAAACAAAAACAACTTTTATCGGGGATCCACTATAACTTCTCATTTAAAGATGAATTTTTAGATCTGTTATATAAAGAATCAAAAGAATCTGACTTTAAATTATTTAAAGATGAGATCTACTTAAAAATTTCTAGAAATTTCTTTAAGTATAGGTGGATCCTTATATATCTATTTGGAGCTAATCCAGGTATCCATGGTACATATAGTAAAAAATGTGTAGATTTATTAGATGAGGTAGCTCCAGATTCATTCTCCTATCCCACAGGAAATTCATTTAGAAATGGGATGTGTGGATATAAGAACAACGAGGTATTTAATATCTCATATAATTCTAGAAAAAAATACGCTGAGGATATAAAAAAATTAGTCTCTCAAGGAAAATTAATCAGTGAAAAGGAATACTATAGTCCTATCAGGTTAAAGGCTAAAGATAACAAAAATTTACTTAGATCTATCGAGGAAGATGGGATTGAATATTTAGAGGTAAGATTATTAGATCTAAATCCTACAGTAAAAACTGGGATCTCCATAGACCAACTATATTTTGTACACTTATTTTTATTGTTTTGCTTATTTACAGATGAGGATAAATTAACAGCACAAGATACATGGGAGGGAAATAAAAATCACGACCTTGTAGCTCACTATGGTAGAAAAGTAGATTTAGAACTATTTAGTAATGGAAAATTTAAATTGTTAAAAGATCTAGGAATAGAAATAATCTCAAAGATCGAAAAGATTGTAGAGGATCTAGAAATCTCTAATTTAAATTATACAAATACCCTAAGGGAAGCTTTGGAAGCTTTCTATAATACAGATCTTCTTATCTCGAGTAAGGTAGAACACGGAATTAGAGAGAAAGGATTTATAGATTTTAATCTAGATCTAGCTAAAAAATATTATGAAAAAAGTAAGGTTGATAACTTTGCTTTAAGGGGATATGAAGATTTAGAACTCTCTACCCAGATCTTACTGAAAGATGCTATTAAAAGGGGGATAAAATTTGAGATCTTAGATCGAAAAGAAAATTTTATCTCCCTAACTAAAGATGAAAAGACAGAGTATGTAGTCCAAGCTACAAAAACTTCCTTAGATTCATATAGTACAGTTTTAATTATGGAAAATAAATTAGTAACTAAAAAAATATTAAAAAAAAATAAGATAAAGGTTCCTAAGGGAGGATATTATACTAACTTACAGGATGCTATAGATGATCTTTATAAATATCAGGGAACTAAAACAGTAGTTAAACCTAACTCCACTAATTTTGGACTTGGAATAACTATCCTACCTAAAGAGTTTACTTTAAAAAATTATGAGAATGCTTTAAAGTTTGCCTTTGGTGAAGATGATTCTGTCTTGGTAGAGGAGTTTATAGAGGGAAAGGAATATAGAATTTTTGTCTTAAAGGATAAAGTTGTAGGGATCTTACACAGGGTTCCAGCAAATATTTTAGGTGATGGAAAAAATACTATAAGAACATTGGTAGGGGAAAAAAATAAAGATAGTCTAAGGGGAACAGGTTATAAAAAACCCCTTCAGAAGATTAATTTAGGAGAAGCTGAAAAAACATTTTTAGCCGATCAAAATTTAGATTTTGAATATATACCAAAAAAAAATGAGATAATATACCTCAGAGAAAATTCAAATATCAGTACTGGGGGAGATAGTATTGATTTTACCGATGATATTTTAGATGAATATAAGCAGATTGCAATAGATTCAGCTAAAGCTGCTGAGGCAACTATCTGTGGTGTAGATATGATGATAAAAGATATAAAGGAACTTCCAAATAATACTAACCATGGAATAATCGAGATAAACTTTAATCCAGCTATCCATATCCACTGTTATCCATACAAGGGAAAGAATAGAGATCTAGGTAATAAAATTTTAGATAGTTTAGGTTTTTAAAAATAAAGGTAGAGATCAATTATGATTTCTACCTTTTTATATTATTAAAGCAGTTACTGTAATTTTTAGGGTGAAATAAGGCTACTGAGACTACCCTTAAGGCTTTTTCTGATACCATTAAGGCTACTTTAGAGCATTTTAATTTTTTCGCCTCTGAATCCCAATAACACCAAGGGTTAGAAGACCTTATCCTAGGGGGTGGTTTTACCCTAGATGTATAAACACAAGGGGATCTTTTTTGAAGAGGGTTAGAGGGCAAATAAGGAAGGAAACTTAATAATAGTGGCTATTATAGGTTCTAGAGGAGATGTCTACAAAAAACTTTGAATTACAAAGGTCAATCATAGTAGATGAGTTTATAAACAGTACCTTTTGTAAAAAATATTTGAAACAAGTTTAACCCATATACTTCATTACGATTTTTATTTAACAAAATGAGCTTTTGTTAAGTAGAAAGTGTAATTAAAAAATAAAATCGCAATAACGTACATTATCGTGTACAATATAAATATAACAAAGGAGGAGATCAAAATGAAAGTAGCAAATTCAAGCGATGTTAGGAAAAATTTTAAAAAATATTTAGATCAATCAAGAGAAGATCACGAGCCTATTATAATAACTACTGCAAATAAAGAGGATATGATATTAACATCAAGAGAAGATTACGAGTCTTTATCTGAAACTATACACCTTTTATCTTCTAGAGCTAACGGGAACAGATTATTTGATTCTATTAAACAATACGAAGATGGGAAGACTACCAGTTTTACATTAGATGAATTAAATGGTGAAAAATAATGAGAATAGAGTTTACAGAAAATGGATTAGAAGATTATAATTACTGGACTATTAACGACAAAAAGAAATTTAAAAGGTTAATCAAGGTAATAGAGAATATAATCAGGACGCCGTTTCAAGGAATAGGTAAACCCGAACCATTAAAAAATAATTTAAAAGGACTTTGGTCTAGAAGATTAGATATAGAGCATAGGATAGTTTATATAGTGGAAGATAATAAAATAGTTATATTGCAATGTAGATACCACTATGATTAATTCAATATTTCAATACTATAAAAATAAAAATAGCATCTCTTTATAAAAGTTTTATATTAATTTGCTAACATTCGTAAATAGACCTCATAAAATCAAGGCTCTTTTGAAAGTCTTTTTTATTTTAAATTTATTCTAGATATATTTTGATTAAATAAACAATTAAAAAATACTGGAAGTAATAAAAATAAATATAAAGCTAATTAAATTGAATCTTTAAAATCATAAATCATTAATTTCATTACCATTTATCCAATCCTCTATTCTAGATCTCCCTTCGGACACTCTCAATCCCAATAAAATAATTTATAGCACAAACAAAAATTTAAAAGTATAACATAAATAAATACAAAATTATTTATTAAATCCCCCCTTTTACATTAGAAATATATATAACTTTTCTAAATATATGTAAAAAATTATAAAATTTACACACATCTCTTTCATTAGAGTAATTAATCATAAAATTTACACATATGGAAATTTTTATAAAAGTAAATAATAATTTAAAGTTTTCTCCCCAGAGACAGAAATAGAGACAATAACTATTCTAAAACAGTTAAATAAGTCCAGTAGAGCCTTAGCAGAGTTAAAGTCATACTCTGAGCTGATTCCTAATAAAAGATATACTGTTAAACTCTTTAGCCCTTTTTGAAAGGAGTCGAACTAATTAGAACAAATAAATTTATCAGTACCAATATTATATTAGAGATACAAGAAATGTTAGAAGATAACAAAGGTGGAATTAGAAAAATATTATAATATAGAAATTGAGGTCAAAGAAAAGTCACCTAAAATTTATAGTAAAGAGCTTATAGTTTGCCTAGCCTTGACTATAAAGATACAAACACAAGGGGTATTTTTTTTTTTAGAACTTTTTCTACCCGATAAATTATTTTGTTTTCTTTTTGCCATAAAAAATAGCCTCCTTAAGTAATATTATTACCACAGGAAACTATTTTTTGGACAATTTCTTTTAAACAGTATTATAGGGATCAATTCTAGGGGATAAAATCATATTTTTATTGCCATCGTTGTTTGGTTCAACCTTATAATTTACTATTTTGTCACTATAGGAATCATTTTCTATACGGTGGCTAAGAACTAGAGTATAAATTTTAAACTTTAAAATATTTCTTTTATTATTTAAATATTCTAAAAAAGAATCATCAATTTTGCAAAGACCATCTGTAATCATTAAAATATCAGCCAAAGGATATTTGTTTTTTTCAATTAAATCTATAGCTCTTCTTAATGGAAAAGTATAGTCTGTTCCCCCAAAAAAACTTTGCTGTAAAAATTTTATTAGGGTAGAGAAGTTAGTTTTTTTAGTTATTTCAATCTCTACTAGCTCATCAGTACTACTAAAAACTATGAGGTAGACTTTTCTTTTCTCCTTTTTAGATATATTATAGAGTTTGATGACAATACCCTTAGCAATTTCTTCAGGAAGGCCTTCCATACTACTAGAAGTATCGATACAGGCAATAATAGGACCTTTTTCAGGTTCTAAATTTATTTTTCCTTTCTTTTTATACATATTTTTTTCTCCAGAAAGTTGATATTGAATTAGTTTTTTTTCTAATAATTTAGAATAAAAAATATTTTTTAAATTTTTATTTTTTAAATTGACTAATTCAGAGGGTAAAATTCTAGAAAGGTCATCTCCCTGATTGATACCCAATAATTCCTTAGGAGACTCATTATTAAGATATGCTAAGGTTTCTTTGTCTATTCCATTATATTTCTTTAATTGATTCTGAACTTGACTTCTTCCTAATTGTTCTATCAAGGCAATAAGTTCAGGCTTATTTTGGAGAGTTTGACTTATATTGAGAAATCTTTTAAGATCGCTTCGAGTTAGTTTCCCTTTTCCTAGATCCCATCCCATTCCAGGGATTAGATCGGGATCATGAAAAAGTTCCCTTGAAATTTTTAATAGCTCATAGTAATTCAAGAAGTAATCTTCCATTGTTTTTTGAAGTTTTTCCCAATTAGCTTTGTATTTCTCTATCTCTTCCATAGTGAGATTAAGTTTAGAAATAGTTTTTTTATCACCTGTAGATTCTATAGAATTTTTAAGTAGACTTTTTAGCATATCAAGTTCATTTTTAGAAGCTCTATTTTGATATTTTATTAAGTTGCTTTCCTCATGCTTATAGTAATTTTTTTTTCTTTTGAACTGCTGGCGTTTAATTCTAAGTTTATCATTTCTAAATCTTTTTAATATAATCTTTTTTGTTGTAAGATCTTCAACATCTTTTTTAAGTTCTTCTATAGGTGTCATATTATTCCAATTTTCTCTTAACTGCAAGAAAAAGTCGCTTATAATCTTAGAGGTAAGGGTAGAATTATTTATAGTGAACTTTTTAAATGGTAGGAGTATCCTTATACTATCTTCTAAATAGGTAGAAGATATATTTTCATATGACTTATTTTCATAGTATAGATACTCCCAAACATTTTTAGCAATCTGTTCCCTTACTTCTTTTGTTTCTGGATAGTTTATCCAAATTGTTTCCATGAATGTGAAATCTTTTATAATTTTTTTAGTGAAGATATTCATAGTTTTTCTCTCAATAAAATAATAATTTTATCGAATAAAATTGAATACTTTCTTTCTAGATCTTTAGTTGTATTTGTAAAATCTTCTAGTTTTTTTAATAAGTTATTTTTTTCAGAACTACTAATCCAAATATTCTTTTGTGCTCTTAAAAGCTTAAACTTTTTTTCTTTTAAATTATAAAGATCCTTTCTCAGAGATACTAATTCTCCTTCTAAATTAGATCTTATGTTTTTAAAATCCGATAGATTCTCAATATCTAATGTCTCTTTTTTTTCTAAAAATTCATCAAAATCATCTATAATAACAGGAGGTAGATCACCATTAATAGTGAGAGGAAGCCAACCTTCTAAATTTGATTCTGGAGAGGAAATAACTTTAGTAGAGGAAGGCTCGTAAAACCAGATTTTTTTCCCATCCTTTAATTTAAATTTAGTGTCCATAAAGCCCATATTCCATTGACTTTGTTCAAAAGAAGCTGTAACATATTCCCTATGACCCTTAAAGAACAAGAACTCTCCTTGGACATCTTGAAGATGTATTTCTCCAATAGACTCTGTTACTTTATTTTTATGTATATCATAGTAGAGAAGTTCTTTTTTGCTATTTTTTTCTTGAATTTTAAATTTTTCATCAAAGACTTCTTCCCATCTTTTATAGATCTTACTGGAAAGATTTATTTTCTCAAAATCAATTTCTAAAATTTCCTCCTCTAAGATATTTACGATTGAAGAAAAATTTTCAACATTATTCCAGAGGGTGTGTTTTAAAAGGATAAGGTCTATAACTTCTATTTTATCTTTCCTTGTAGTATAAGCTGATGTTTTTAATAGTTTCCCCAGCTTCATTAATTTTCTATCTGAAATTTTTTCTGGGAAAAGTGAATCTGTTGGAAGAAGTTCAATCCTACTTTTTATCTTTAAAATTATAGGCAGTACTTCTGGGGAAAAAACTATATCTTTACTTTTTTTCAAAATAGTTTCAAATTCTAGAGAAGAAAACTTTAATTTTTCATCTATTCCTTTATAGACAGCGTTATTAAAAAAAAGTAAGCTAGGATCTTTTACATAATCTATTTGTATTTTTGTCAAAAACCGATCATATAAAGCATAGAGTTCCGAATCTTTAGTAGGAAGTTCATTGGAAGCCCCTATAATACTCTTTGTACTTGCCTTTTCTTTTATAGATCCATTGTGATAGACCCCCTCATTGAGGATAGTTAAAAGAGAGTTTAAAATGGAAGAATTCGCTTTAAAAATTTCATCTAAAAATCCTATTTTAGATGTTGGAAGATATCCTTGGGTATTTCTTTTAAATATATCATTTTCTAGTTCCTTTAAAGAAATTGGACCAAATATTTCTTCAGGAGTAGTAAATTTAGTCAATAAATATTCAAAGTATTTATCTCCTGAAAATATGTCTGAAATTCTCCTGGCAACTTCCGACTTAGCGGTTCCAGGAGGGCCGATAATAACCATATTTTCTCCTGCCATGAGAGTTAAGAGGGAAGTTTTTATAACTTCCTCCCTTTCAATTAATCCTTTATTTAATTCATTTAATAAGTTTTTTATTTTGTTTTTCATATTACACCTCTATTTTCTAATTAGTTTGAAATTTATTGTACTATTATTAATTAAATTTCATCAGTTAAAAGGGATAGAATTTTAACCTTTTCCTTTTTATATTTTAACCAAAATGTTGTTTGTTGCTTTTCCTTTGGCTTCTATCTTTATATCAAATATGTGAAAATATTTCTAAAACTCTATTAGATCTTCATATTCTATATTGTATAAAGTTACTTTAGAGGCTCTTCTTTCAATTTCATTTCAACTCAATTCTTACTCATAATTTTAATTTAAATTATTTGAAATGATTAATCTCAAATTTTACTTAACAAGCTTTTTAGATTTTTTTAGATACTTCTAAAAATTAAATAGAAAAGGACAATTGAAATAAATCAAATTGCCCTTCTAATTTTTTGGATGTTTAGTTTTTAATTACTTATAAACCTCTTAACTTAAACTATAAATTATCTTCTGATACATAATATTAAATATAAACTGATTTTTTTACCGATTAAATTTCTAGAATTAAGCTAAGTTTCCACCCTTTTTCAAACGTTGCTTTTTACCACTTTCCTTTGTAAATCTTATCACAACATCACCTCCTTAACATCTAAAATTTGTAACAATAAAATTATACTATGTTTTTATTATAAATGCAAATTGAAATTTCCTTTTGGATTGGGTCAAGTTAATAAGAAATAAGGAAGAAAAAAGGATTCGAGATAGATCTCAAACCCTCTAAATGTTTTAACTCAATATTTTATCCACTCTTTTCCTTCTGTACTCTTAGCCTTTTTCTTATTATTACTATTTCCAACCATTAATTTTAATTGAACCTCATCATCATTAATTTTTAATTTATTATTAATTTTTAATTTTATATCTTTTCCATTTTTATCGTTTCTTCCAAAAAAATAAATTTTCCAGTCATCACGAATTTTATCATCTTTATCTAAAATATTACCTACAAGAATATTGCCATCTTTATTTTTTTCAAATATCTTATTTGATCTTTCATCTAGTTTATCTTTTATCTCTTCTAAACTTATTAAGATATAGCCTTTCTTATTAATATCTCCTACTGTAGCTTTTTCTAATAATATTATTTCAGTAGCTGTTCTAGCTGATCCCAGTAATGCTATAGCTTTTGCATCTTTTGCCTTAGCTAACTGTTTTCTTAATTTAGGAGCCAATGTAGTTGTTAAAATTCCTATTATTGCTATTACTATTAATAATTCAATCAGTGTAAATCCATCTTTTAGCCTTTTCATAATCCCCCCATAACTCACAATTATATTTATACCTACAATGATACTATAAATTGATCTAAACAAAAAGATGTTTTTAATTTACTGTAATTTTTATGGCAAAATAAGGCTACTGAGACTACCCTTAAGGCTACTTCTGATACCATTAAGGCTACTTTAGAGCATTTTTCTTTTTTTGCCTCTGAGTCCTAATAACACCAAGGGTTAGAAGGCTTTATTCTAGGGGGTAGCTTTTGCCTAGATGTATAAACACAAGGGGTGCTTTTTTGAAGAAGCTTAGAGGGCAAATGAGGAAGAAAAGTTAATAATCAAACAATAAAAAATAGTCATAAAGAAAATAACTAAGGTCTATAAGTTATATAGATTTAAATAAAAAATTTTATGTTAAAGTAACAGAGTTATTATAATTTACTGTAATTTTTAGGGCAAAATAAGGCTACTGAGACTACCCTTAAGGCTACTTCTGATACCATTAAGGCTACTTTAGAGCATTTTCATTTTTTCATCTCTCAACCCCAATAACACCAAGGGTTAGAAGGCTTTATCCTAGGGGGTGGTTTTACCCTAAATATATAAATACAAGGGAATCTTTTTTGAAGGGTCTTAAAGGGCAAATGAGGAAGAAAAAAAGGATCTGAGATAGATCTCAAATCCTTTAAATGTTTATTAGCTTATTAACTTAATATGAGTTCCAAGCTTTCCCTTCTGTACTAAAAGGATGTGTACTAAGGTTAGAAATAAGAGTTAAATCTACGTCATCTCCCTTTGTTGTTATAAGATTATCAGATGCTATAGCAGCTCCAGACGTTGCTAAAGAAACAGTAGTAGCATACTTAATCTCTCCACCAGTCGCCAAAGTTTTTGATGCTCCAACTGTTATATTATTAGTACCAGTCTCACCTGCATCATTACCCATTAATATAAGAGATTTATTATCTAATTGATCCTGAATATCTGCTAATGAAATTGTTAAGTCATCACCAGAACTATCCGCTTGAACCATCTTATTTATTAACACTGTACTTGCTACTGTTCTTGCTGATCCTAATAATGCGATTGCCTTTACATCTTTAGCTTTTGCTAACTGCTCTCTTAACTTTGGTGCTAATGTTGTTGCAAGTATTCCAATTATTGCGATTACTACTAATAATTCAATTAGCGTGAAACCTTTTTTCAATCTTTTCATTTCCATCCCTCCGAGTAATTTATGTTTCTAATTTTGTGTTTCTTACCTTAATATATTACAAAAAATAAAATTTCCTTTTTTATTTTTTGTAACTAATATAGTTTATATGATATTGATACCTTATGTCAAGTATATTAGTCTTTATTACTAATTTTTTATTTTTTTTTATCTATGATCAAAGTTTGTATTTTTCTTATCCCTATCTCTTTATATTTTTCATCTTTAGATTCAACTAACATACCCCAATATCTTAAAGCTTTCTCTAAATCTTTTTTATCTTTTAGTTTTTTGTACCTTCTTTCATATAGATAAGCTACCATATTGGTCAGAAGATCATCCTTTGTATTATTCACTACCCTTTCAAAATTAATAAGTAATGCATCCATATTATTTTTAGAAGCTGCCATTATCCCTGCAAAATAGTTTTTTAAAACTAGATCATCTGGGTTGTATTCTATTCCTTTTTCATATATCTCACTGGCTAGATCAAACCTTTTATAGATTCTAATAAGTCCCAAGATACTTCCACTAAAATTATAGTTTGTAAGAAAATAAGGATCTAAGTATGAGATCTTATCGGAGTTGTTTTTTATTTTTTTTATTACTGTCTCAGGGTCTCCTCCCCCTCCTACAGTTAATATTTGGTCGATCCATATAAATGCTGTCCCGACTTTTTTCATCCCCATAATTTTTAGAAAAAGGGTATTTTGAGTCATCCCATCTGTTTTTCTATAACCACTCTTTAATAAGATATCTTCCTCTTTCTTGAGATATGGATTTAGAAAAAATAACAAAGTCAGACAACCTAGAACTATATATAGTTTACTATCTTTAATCAATAACATCACATCCTTTTCCATCTTATAACCTTTTCCTTTGAAAAACTATATTGGTAGCTGTTATAACACAAGTTATATAAACTATTATATATCCTATGATCAATAAATAATTTATATCTGTTGTTATTAGATGATCTTTATAATTTAATAGATTAAATTTTGGTAAGATAATATATAGTAGATCTAATATCCACTGGAATACAGTTCCAGTTAATTTTTCTGAGATGGCTTTTATCTCCATTACTCCATGTCCCAATATATAGGTAAACAAGGTAAAGATTGTAGAGGTCACAGCAGAATCTGATATTATAGAAAAAAATATTCCTAAACTACTAAGGATAGAAAGTTTTAATCCTATAAAAAATAAAGCTCGTATATACCACCAGTCAAATTCTCCCTGGATATATAGGATAATCCCTAATATTCCTCCCATGACAAGTACATTACAAAATACAGAATAGATTATCCCTAAGTTTATCCCCATAATATATTTTGATTTAGTCACAGCTTTGGTCAAGACCAAATAGATAGATTTTTCTGTCACTGCTTTTATTACATAGGTAGAGGATATATATACAATTATCAACATTATCAAAAATTCTGTAAAGAATAATCCACTATCTCGAATAACCCTTCCCCCTTCATAGAGGGCTACCTCATCCAATAAGGTTGTAAAAAATATAGATAGAACCCCAAAATATAAGATCCCATTAAATACCTTATTAGATATATTTTCTTTTAGTGTATACTTACCAATAGTCAGTATTTTTTTCATTTATTTCTCCTTTATTTAACAGGATTTTTTATTTCTAATTAATCAACTCTAAGTTCACTCAACGTCTTTATAAAATAATCTTTCAATAAAAAATCATCTTGTTTTAATGCTATCTTTTCCATATCTAAAATTTCTACTAATCTTCCTTTGTTAATTATAGCTACCTTATCTGCTATATTAGCTACATCCTCTAATATATGTGTATTAAAAAATATTGTAGTTCCCTTAGATTTTAACTCTAATATTATCTCTATTACCATCTCACGAGCTAGAGGATCTAACCCAGACATAGGTTCATCTAAAAATAATAACTTAGGATCGTTTAATATTGCTTGAGCTATCCCAACTTTTTGTACCATCCCCTTGGAAAATTTTTCTAGCCTATCGTTTTTTCTAGAGATTAAATCTAGCTTTGTTAATATTATATCTATTTTTTTATCTAAATCACCCTTGGAAATATTATAGAGTTCCCCATAGTATCTCATTAGATCTATGAGTTTCATACTCTTAGGATAGTAGGAGATCTCTGGAAGATAACCTACCTTTTCAAAATCCGTGCCCTCTAGTTTTTTCTTTCCAAATACCTCTATCTCACCTTTATCTGGTTTCATAAGTCCTAGGATACACTTTAATGTACTTGTCTTTCCAGATCCATTGAGTCCTATTATAGAAAAAATTTTTCCTTTCTCTACATCAAAGGAGATATCTTCAATTCCTATACTCCCATTAGATCCCATTATCTTTTTAAATATATCCCTCTCCTTATAGTCCAAGGAAATATCTTTTACAGAAATAATTTTTTTCATCTATCTACTCCTTTTTCTATCCTACCATATCCGACATCTTAAATAATGGAAGGAACATGGCTATAATTAAAATTCCTACTCCTACTGCCATAAATAAAATTATTAAAGGCTCAAAGGCAGAGAGTAAATTTCTAACCGCTTCCTCTAACTCCATCTCGGTAAAATTTGCTACTTTTTCTAAAATTTCAGATAGTTGTCCACTCTCTTCCCCAACTTCTATCATATCTGTTACCATAGCTGGAAATTGTCCACTATCTGCTAGTGGCTTATATATACTCGCTCCATCTCTTATACTATCTTTGGCTCCTAATATTGCTTCTTGTATAAGTGTATTTCCTACGATCTCAGAAGATATATCAAAAGCCATAAGGATCGATACTCCACTGTTTAAAAGGGTAGACATAGTCCTTGTAAATCTAGCCATAGCTGCTTTTCTAACAAATGGCCCTAAGAGGGGCATCTTTAATAATAAAACATCAAAAAATCTTTTCCCCTTAGGTGTCTCTATTATTTTTTTTATCCCATAAAAGATCCCAACTACCCCTGCCAAGAATAGATACCAATATTTAGAAGCGACCTCACTGGCTTTCATAACCATCCTAGTTAATAGTGGCATATCCACCCCTGTTCCTTCAAATAACAACATAAACTTTGGGATTATAAAAGCTAACATAAAAAACATCACAACTAAAGCTGTAAAAAATACTACAGATGGATAGATCATAGCTCCCTTTACCTTTCCCTTTATCTCTTCAGATTTTTCTAGGGAGGTGGCTACCTTCATAAGTACTGTATCTAACATCCCTGAAGCTTCTCCTGCTTTTACCATACTTATATATAGTTTATCAAAATATTTAGGATGTCTAGCTAAACAAACTGCCAAGGGCATCCCTGAACTTATCTCCTCCCTTATTTGGGTAACGACTGCTTTTAATTTAGGTTTTTCAATCTGAGATTCTAAAATTTCAAAACATCTAATAAGTCCTACCCCTGCATTTATCATGGTAGAGAGGCCCCGTGTAAAAACTGCTATATCCTTTGTTTTTATCCTTTGAAACATCCCACCTTTATTATTTAAACCAGTTTGTTTAATTGCTTTTACTAAGATTAACTTTTCCTGTCTCAATTTTTTTTTTAATTCTACGGGAGAATTGGCTTCCATCTCTCCGTTATTTTTTTTCCCCCGACTATCTAAAGCAATATATTTATATAACACGATTCACACTCCCATCTATTTATTTTTTTACGACAGTGTAACTCTCATTACCTCATCTAAACTAGTTACTCCTGATATAGCTTTTTTAATCCCTGAATCCCTTAGAGTCTCCATACCTTTTTTTATTGCCAAATCTTTTATCTCTAGACTAGTTGTAGTTTCAGAGATAAGGTTTTTCATCTCCTCATCTACTTCTAATATCTCATAGATAACACTTCTTCCCTTATAGCCTGTATTATTACACTTTGAACAACCAGTTCCTATCTTAAAACTTACATCTTTATAGTCATCTTTTTTTAGATCCATAGCCAATAATTTATTAGCTGATTTTTTATCTACCTCTACACAATAAGGACAAATTTTTCTAACTAATCTTTGGGCTATAACCATAGATATAGAAGCTGAGATCAAAAATGCTTCTACCCCCATATTCAATAGTCTATGGATAGTAGCAGTTGAATCATTCGTATGAAGTGTTGATAAAACTAGATGTCCTGTTAAAGCTGCTTTGATAGAAATTTCAGCAGTTTCTCCATCTCTGATCTCCCCTACCATTATGATATCTGGGTCCTGTCTCAGAAAACTTCGAAGGGTAGCAGCAAAGGTTAATCCTATATCTGGTCTACATTGTACTTGATTTATCCCTTCTAATTCATATTCTACTGGATCTTCTGCTGTGGATATATTTACATGTTCCTCATTTAATTTATCTAATATAGAATATAGAGTGGTGGATTTTCCAGATCCAGTAGGTCCTGTCACCAATATAATCCCATATGGATTTTTAATTATTCTATTTATTGTTTCTAATGCCTTCTCATCGTAACCTAAACTAGACAAATCAAGTTGAACCGATCCTCTATCCAATATTCTCATCACTACTTTTTCCCCATAGATAGTTTTTAAAGTGGATACACGAAAATCAACCTGCCTATCTCCCATCTTTATCCTAAACCTTCCATCTTGGGGAAGTCTTTTTTCTGAGATATCTAGATCACACATAATCTTTATCCTTGAAACTATTGCATTCATAATGTGTTTAGGCATTTTTTTTACAGTTATTAGTAGTCCATCCAATCTATACCTTATTCTTATCTCCTTTTCATAGGGTTCTATATGGATATCACTGGCTTGTAATTTTACAGCTTTTACTATTATAGCATTTACACCCTTTACTACAGGTGCACTATCCGACCCCAAACTAGTAACTATATCTTCATCTTTATAGTTACTCTCGATCTCTATATCTTCCTCTGCAAATTTATTTAGTTCCTCCAACACACTGTCTGTTTGAGTATCGGTTTTCTTATCTTTTTTATGGATATATTTTTCTAAATACTCAACTATATTACTTTTCATAGCAAGTACTGGTTTAATGATCATATTGGTTTTCATCTGTAGTTCATCTATTAAAAATGTATCTTTTGGGTCTTCCATAGCTATCATAAGTTTTTTACCATTTATCCTTAGGGGTAAAATAACTTTTTCCCTCATATACTCTTCTGGCAAGATCGACAATACATCAAATTTTAGATCTCTATCATCTATTACCTTTATCTTTATTTTATTTTGTTCCCCTAGGGCACCTAACATATCCTCGCCGTCTAAATAACCCATCTTTATTAAAATCTCACCTAACTTTTCTCCACTCTTCCTCTGTTCTTCCAAAGCTTCCTCTAGAGCGTCCCTCGTTATTAATTTTTTTTCTATCAAGATCTCTCCGATCCCTTGCTTTCTTTTTACTACAACCATAATTTTCCCCTCTACTCAAGTTATCACTTATTTTTTTCTATATCTTATATAGTATATTATAACAACCTTTTTTTCTACCCCTTAACTATTATTAACTTGATTTTCTAAATTATAGTTTTAAAAAAAATTAATTTTTTGCTAACAAATAAACACTTTTTTATTTTTTTATTCACTACTGGCATCTATACTTCTTTCTAATCTAAATTTATCATTACTTCCTTCACCAATTATCTTCAACTTACTCTTTCTTTGTTTTGCCTCTCCCTGTACTGTGGAGGTTATTTTATTAGATTCTGCTGGTATAAAATATGTTTTTTTAAAGGTTTTTTTATGTCCTAATTTATCATAGACTGTGAATGCAAGAGTTGCTTTTGAACCAGGTATAAATCCAGAAGTTGGGATTACAACTATACCATCTTTCCATTTTGGGGTACTAGTTATAGAATTTCCTGTAAGAACAGTAGATGATTGTCCATCTAGATTAGATTCATTATCTGAGATAGATTTGTTTTCTACTATAAATGTATAACTATACCCTTTTATCCCAGATAATTCTAATAAACTTGATAAATCTATATCAACATTTCCCTCACTTTCTAACTCCCCTATTATTCCCCCCTCTAAATATGAATTATTTATCTGTGTGTCTAGAACAAAATTTAGGTTTTTCGGAGGACCTTCTGCACCTAAAACACTGATAGGTTTAACTATTATAGTATTTTTTTTATTATTTATAAAATCACTTATTTTCATTGAAAAATCTGTTTTTTCAACAAAAGGAACAGTTATTGTTTCTTCGGTTTCATTATTTTTTTGAATCTTTAATTTTGCTATCTGTCCTAATCCTTCTCCTGTAGATCCTACAACATATATTCCAGGATTATCCTCTAATGATTTAGGACCTCCCTTTGTAAATATATAATCATCTACTTCTATTTCCACCCCACTTATACCTGTGGTGGTATTCATCCAATCACCATTTGTCATAATTTTTTCATATACTGTAAGATCTATATTTCCATTTGGTTTAGTTGGAACCGGCCCAAAAGAAATCTTTTTCTTTTTTACTGCATTTACATTTCCATCAGGATCGTTTATATTTATTTCACAACTTATTGTTATGAAAGGGTATGATGAAAAATCTTTGATTTTTGTTGGAATCGAGACATTAAATGTCGTTACTACTTTTGGAGATTGGACAACTTCCTTTATATATATCAAATTAACATCTTCAGGGGAATCTATATTGCTATTTCCATTTTCTATTAAAATATTTGTTATACTTCCTACAGGACTTTTAAACTTGTCCCCTGTCTTTGTTTCTATTACTAATTCAAATGTTATTGGATCTGTAGAACTAATCCCTATACTCACTATCCCTACACCTATTCCATTATTACCAAAACAAACTACACTCAACAAAATAAATAAAATCAATATCTTATAACTCCTCATCTTCCCCCCTCCTTATAACTGTTCTATTTAATACTATACCCTTATTTAATTTTATTTCCTTTTCGGCCAAAATAAAATAGGCTAGAAGGATTTTTCTGTTCCTAGCCTATAACTATTTTTTATCTCCTACCTAAGGTAGTTTTTTACTCCAAATTACTATCTATACAACTTTCTAATTTAAATTTATCATCACTTCCTTCACCTATTATCCTTACCTTACTCTCTCTTTGCTTTTTCTCTCCCTGTACTGTAGAGATTATTTTATCAGATTCTGCTGGTATAAAATAAGTTTTTTCAAAGATTTTTTCATGTCCCAACCTATCCCAAACTATAACTATTAACTCTCCACGACTTCCACCTTTAAAGTTGGAAGTATCAATATTTATTATATCATCTATAGACTTATTTTGTATTGTAGGAAAACTACTACCATTGAGACCATTTGAATTATTTCCACTATTACCTGAATCTACTATTTGTCCTCCTATGGTAAAGACATAGCTATATCCATCTATTCCTACCAACTCCCCTAGATGAGATAGATCTACCTTAATCTCTTTATCTACTAAATTTCCAATGATTCCTCCCTCTAGATAGGAAGTGTTTACCCTTGTATCTACTATAAATCTAAACTCTACCCTATCTCCTTCTACTCCTGATACACTTATTGGTGTAACTATAACCATATTCATAGAATCAGTTATAAATTTATTATAACTACCACCTATTTCTATCTTATCTGTCTTTCCTAAGATATCAAGTAATGGATCTAAATTTTCATTTTTATTTATCTTTAAATATCTTATATCTCCACCAGTTTTACCGATCTTACCATAGATCATTGGATTTTTTATCCAAGATCTTCCTCCCCCCTTAGTAAATTTATAATTTTTTTCATTATAAGTTATACTTAAATTTTTATCTCCATTTCTTTGGGTAGTTATATTATTTCGATCTTTTATATCTTCATAGACCTCTAAAACTATAGTTTTTGGTTTATTATTATTTAATATAATTATCTTTTTTTGTGTTGTTTGATTACCAGCTTTATCCCTACCCTTTATATTAAATTCTATAACTTTTTCAGTCAAACTAGGGTCGTTGATTGTAAATGTATAAGTAACAGTATAGGTATCTACTAAACTTGTGTTTTCAGATTTTTTTATAGTTCCTACCAAAGAATCTATTATACTGGGATCTTTAATTATCTCTAATAGATATCCATCTTTGATCAATAATCCCCTTTCATCTATTTTCCCTATCTCTTGAAGAGATATATTAAAATCTTTTATATCAAAGGAAACTTCTATTTGGTCTTTATCTTTTACATAAATTACTTTATCATTACCTAAACTATTAACTTTAAACCTATCCAAAAATGTTTTATTTATTATAGAGACATTTGATATTATTGGTTTTATAGTATCTACCACAATGGTAGTTTTATCCAATGAAAATTTATCATAATTTAAATCCAATATCCTATCAAAATTATTCTCAGAATAATCATTGATATCGATTAATTTTCCACTCTTATTCATTTCATAGATATTTCCTGTATACTCTCCATCTGTTCTATGAGAATCATCTACATGGACTTTAATATCCGTTTCTTTTACCCCGCCTGTATAAAGACCACTGGGAGAACAATGATAAAAAGTTGGATCTCCATAATAATTATTATTCGAATCTAAATCCGCTTTTGTTTTATTATATTTAAAGGCCCCTATCCCAGCACGATATATATCTCCTACTCTACTTAATTTAACATTATAATCTTTATTGACATAATATTTCCCATCTGATAGATTAAGATCTATAGGAACTTCATCGCTATCTGTTATTGATATATCAGGTATTATATCTGTAGTATCAATATTTAATATACCAAAATTTTGGTCTCCTATATTTCCATATTTATCCTCTATGGTATTTTTAATTTTTATGATCCCAGATATATCATCTACCTTTAATTTTTCCCATATCACTTTAAATTTATTAGTAGTAATAGATTCTACCCTCTCTATTAGAGGTTTCTTCCCCACCAACTTTTCTATGTTTATATAGATATCATCTTTACTCAAATTTTTATCTTCAACTATCAAAATAATATCTATTAGATCCCCTGTTTTTACAGAACTTCCAGAATAATTTAAAATAGAACTAAATTTTGATTTATTATCTACAGTATATCCAGAATAATTATTTTCCTCTATATCTGTAAATAATTTTTCCTTATTATTTTTTATCATAGTTTTTAAAAATTCCCTCAATGTTGTATCTACCACCTCTATTTTTGTTATCTTAGGAGGAGTAACATCTATCTCAACATCTTTTAAAGTTTCAGTTTGAGTAAATAGATCGTTAGCTACTGTAACTTCTAAATCAATATATTTTATAGGATCCTTACCTAACTTTTCACCTCTTAGGATCTCCATCTCTGCATCTGTTAGAGCTACATTAAATTCATACCATCCATCCTCTGATAACCTCATATCTATATTATCTGTATTTCTATTAAATAATAGAGTCCCATCAGTTTGAAATACATCTAAACTACAATCTTTTATAAGATCTTCTATTATTATATCTTCTCCACTGCTATCGGTGTCATAGTATCTAGATTTAGCTAAAAATTTTATAACCCCCCTTTTATTTCTTATACTTAATTTAGGGGAAGTTATAGTTGGGTCTTTAAATTTTATAACTATTTTTTCTTCCTGGACAGTATATTGACGATCTTCTATCTTAGCATTTGGATTATCAGCAGGATCATCTAGATTTTTTATCTCCTTAGTTATAGGGATAAAATCATCATTTTTATCTACTCCAAGGATATCTATTAATTTAAAATCTACCGTTCTTGTAGTACCATCATATCTATTAAATGGTGTAAGATAGGAAAGTTCCCACCTTTGGATAATCCCTAAATTATCTATAGATTCTAATAAAGCAGATTTTATGTTTTCACCTTCTTCTCCTATCTCATACATAAAAAAATTATTTCCAGTATTATATAATTTAAAATCAGTGTGATAGATATCTGCAGTATCTATTGGAGCTATCCCTACTATAGGTGTTTTCCGGTCATCCCATTCTTCCCAATAACGATTATCTTTATTTACTCCCCATGAATATTTATAACCTAGGTTTGGGACTCCTTCTCCTCTATACCTTGTTAACTTTATATTTGTATCTCTAGCTATATTCCCCTTTCTTTTCACATGAAATAACCCTGTTAAATTTATATTATCAGCCATCCCATTATGTGTAGAATTTAATTTAGCATATAGTTTCTTCAATACATCATCATGGTTATATCCAAGGACCTTTAAAGTATTTTTTCCTAACTTATCCCTAGTATCCATATTTTCATCGGTCAAAAATATTATCATCTTCTCCGACGGTATATCTCCACTGTTTTTGTTATCTGTTATCTCACCTAAATAATTTAAGTACCTTCCATTGGTACGAAGTTTTTGTATAGCATAATGTAATCCCCAAGCACTATTTTCTTGCCCATGTAGATATCCCAATCCTGATCTAATATTATTCAGTGCATCTATCAATTCATCTTTTTCTTTTTCCTTTTTATTCTCAAAATTTACGTTTTCTAAGGTCGATCCATCAAACCATCTTTCCTTATAGATTGCCATATAGTTATTGTCATGGTAACTATATATTTTTTTGCTCCAATCTCCTATTCTATCACTAGTCTGTAATGGCCCAAAGGTAATAAGATTATATTTTACATCAAATCCCCTGTCATAGAGCTCCTGCCCAAAAACTGTTAATTTATTTTTTACTATATCTATATTTCTTTGCATAGAACCAGAATTATCTATTACAAAGACTATATCTAGTGGAAATAAAAAATTCTTCTGAGTTAACTCTTTTAATTTTATTTTTTCTGTTTCTCCTATCCCCTCTATCTCTTCTGTTTCTTCATTTTTTTCAGCTACCTTAAAGTCAGGTAAAATATTTGATCTAAGGTTATCAGTAGTTAAGTTTATCTTTCTCTCCATCTTAGTCATAAAATTTAGATCTACTTGGAGTCCCTCATCACTATTATTAGTTTTTATAAAGTCTATCTTATATATATTATTTTCCTTATCAAATTCCTCACTAGATATCTCTGGTATATCCATAGTAAATAAATCATAATCTTCATATGTAACTACCTTATAATTTCCATCATGACCTTTTTTTACTGTATAAAGTTGTATTATATATTCTCCTATAGGTAACCCTTTTATTTTTAGATCTTTATTGGAATATTTATATGATATTACTGTATTTGAAAATGTCATATCTTTATCTTTCTTAGGATCTATAACTATATCTATATAATTTTTATTGTAACTACTATTTGTATCTCCTAAAAGAAAAGCTTCCATCTTTAGAGTTCCCTCACTATTTTGTTTATCTCCTACAACTACTATCTTTTGATCATTCAAATAATTTATAGGATAGATATTCCTATATGGATTCCAGCAATATTTCGGTAGTTCAGCTATATGTTTTTCCTTTCCTACTTTATAATTAAAACTTTCTGTTATCTTTTTATCCATAGGCATCTTGAAAATTCTAAATATAACTTTATCATAGTTTAGTATTACCCCATTTGTATTGGATGGTCCTTCACTTCAGTTATACACAACCTTATCTGCTTTATTTTCCAGTTGTTTTAGACCTTGCCCCATATCATCTGTATAAAATTTGATCTTGTCACCATCCTCACCTAACAGTTCCCCCTTAGTCTCTGAGATAATTTTTTCTATCATCATCCCTTCTACACCTTCATCTACTAAATAGTTCCATCTATTATTATAAAATCTAAATTTATTTATAAATTTATAATCTTTACCCAATAAATATCCTTCTAGAGTAGTTTCATAATCTATAGATTTTATCTGTCGATATCCCCACCTCTCTGGTGTTAATATCCTATCTATTATTTGATAACTTTGATCTTTTAACTGGTAATTTCTTCTATTTCCTGAACTGTCTAAATTTTCAAAAATTATCCACTGCTTGGGATATTCACTATATTTTTCCTCTAAAGTTGGCTCAATATATATTCCAACTTGCTTATCTACTACTATATCTCCTACCTCTATCTCAAAGGAAACTATTATTTGATCTCCTTTTTTCTCTATAAAATCACTTTCATAACTTCCCATCCATCTATATACATATCTTTTATCATTTTCATCTATTATTATTTGATCATCTATAACCTCATAGTTTATTTTATCTATATTTATACAAGTTCCACTAAGGCTAGTAGGATTTAATATAGTTATATCTGAAACTACATTTACAGGTATCTCTCTTTTTTCAGTTATATTTTTTAATTTTATTTGAGATAATTTATCTGAAGTCACTGTTATTATATTTAACTGAATATTTTTATAATCAGATATATCTATATCTTCCAACCATCCTGTATTTTTACTTTCTATAGAACTTTGATTTTTCCCATAAAAAGTAAGGGTATCTTCATAGGTAACTACCACATAATTTCCTGTATCATTATTATTTCTATATCTAAGGGTATATAGATCTAAATTATAAGACCCCCCATCTTCTAATCCCATAAGCTCAAACTTACCATCTATATATTTTCCTGTTATCCCATCTTTAACTATTATTTGCTGACTTTTATTATTTTCAAATACAAAATCTATATAATCATCTTTCTCATAGAAATTTTTTAAGTTATCTTTTTTTTCTATTTTTTTTATAGGTCGTATCTTATTTGTTTTTGTTCCTCTATAGAGTCTATATACCACCTCTTGATATCTATATGCTATAAGATGCTCTAACTTATATTCATCCTCATAATAAAAAGTATTTTTGGAACTTTCAAAATTTTCTTCCCTGAAATTAATTGTAGGAGAAGGTATCGTATAACTTTCATCTATTAATTTTTTATATATTAAAATATCATTACTCTCATCTACCTTGGTTAAACTAAAAACAGCTTCTTTTGGTTCTTCTTTATTTTTATTTAATTTGAATTTCACCATAGGTCTATTAATACTATTATATTCATAGCGTTTATCTTCTATTTTTATAAATACTGATTCATCATATATAGATTCTGAATTTAAAAGATCTTTTAAATTCATATCTCCTATCTTTAATGAAAACATAGATTCTTCATCGTTTAAATCTAAACCATCTACAATATATTGATCACCTTTAACTAAATTATCTTTAGTTATCTGGGAATATATATATTGATCACTAGAAAATACAATAACATTTAAAAATAAAAATAATACCCATACCCAAAACCCCTTCATGCCTAAAGCCCCCTTATAATCTTTTATTAGATCTATACTCCTCTTTTTTTCATTTCCTTTTCATTACAAAATAAAATAGACTAGAAGCATCTTCTTTCTGCTTCTAGTCTATTACTATAGTTTTTTATCTCTAACTTTCGATTATGGTAGTCTCTTAGTCATTATCTGAACTTCCATCTGTATTACTTCCTATCCCAAACTTATCTTTATTTCCTTCTGTTACTATCTTTATTCTACTTTTTCTCTCTTTTACCTCGCCACTTACCATGGCTGTTATTCCATCAGATATTTCTGTAGGAATAAAATAAGTTTTCTCAAAAGTTTTTTTATTTCCTAGTTTATCATAGACAGTAAATAAAAGTATTCCTTTTGAACCAGCTATTAATCCAGAAGTATCAATTGTAACAACTGTATCGGTAGAGTTATCATCAAGAATTATAGATGATTTCTTATTTGTAGCAGTACCACTATCTGATATTTCCTTTCCACCTACTGTAAATGTATAACTATATCCAGCTATTCCAGATAATTCTACTAAACTTGCTAAATTTACATCAATCTCTCCATCATTTAATTCCCCTATCATTCCACCTTCTAAATATAAATCATTCACTCTGGTGTCTAATACAAAATTAAGTGTTTTTGTAACTTTCTTATTCTCTTCATTTGTAGAAGTTACTCTAACTGAATTAAGACCCTCTGTAAACTTATAATTTTCTCCAAAAAAATCATACTCTATCTTAATATCACCCGTTTTCTTTGATACATCCATTGATTTGGAAGGTATAATATATTCACCTAATTTTTCAAAATATAAATCTTTTATTTTTTTCCCCTCAGCATCCCTTAAAGGAATAGTAACATAAATAACTGGTTCTGTAACGTAAGACCCAGGTCCTCCCTTGGTAAATTTATATATATTCGATCCATCAATCAGATCTTCAATTACTCCTTTATTTTTATACTCTTCATAGGTTTTTATCTCTATATCTTTACGTTCAGGCACGGTATATTTTATTTCTATAAAACTTGTAGCTCCTCCTCCATTTCCATTTCCATTATATACATTAAATCTTAACGAAACTAATTGCCCAACATTTTGTGCTTTTAAAGAATAAGTAATTGTGTTATCTATCTTTGTTATTTCGTCTTCATATATTTCTTTACCTGACAAAACATATTTTTCAATAACATCCCCGCTTTTTGCCTTATTACCTGTGAATGTAATTTTTAGTTTATTACCATCTTTCGGAAAAGTTGACGTAAAATTTTTTATGTCATTTCCATTACCAGTAATGTTTCCAAATGTTACGTCACTTTCTGTAAGTCCAAGCACAATAATTGTAGTTTTCCCATCATCGTCATCATAATCATCATCGTCATCATCATCATCATCGTCATCATAATCATCATAATCATCATCGTCATCATAATCATCATAATCATCATCGTCATCATAATCATCATCATAATCATTAGACCCTGGAACAGTATATGAACTTTTTATCCAATATCCATTTTTTATATTTCCGTTATACAAATATAATTTCACTTCTATTTTGTCTCCAGATTCTACATTTGATGTTAGAGGCGTTATAGATGTTATATAAATTACTTCTGTTTTGCTACCTCCCGTAGAAGTTGAAATTTCATTAATTCCCGATTCCGAAGTTTCTTTTATTTCATTATTATAAACAGTTTTATTACCACCTAAGTTTATTTTTATTATCGGATAATCTGTAGTATCTACTACCTCCTTATCATATACAATAACTGTGCTAGGTTCTTTTTTATCATTTTTTGCAAAAACGCTCATACTCATCAGTAAAAACAATACAAATATACTATAATTCCTTATTTTCTTTTCCATTTATTTTTCCTCCCTAATTTATTCTTACCCCATCTCCTTAACTTTATCAAATTTATCTTTTTTTTATTAACCCTTTAATACTATCTCATTTCTAACTATTTTGCAACAATATACCGATCTTGTTATCTTATTTTTAATTACAAAAAAAGCCAAGAAATAAATTCTTGACTTTAAAAGTAATTTCTTACTTCTCAATGTTTGTGTAAGGTAATAAAGCGATGTTTCTAGCTTGCTTTATTGCTCTAGTTAATTTTCTTTGTAACTTAGCACTTGCTCCAGTTACTCTTGCAGGATTGATTCTACCTTTATCAGACATGAATCTTTTTAATAAATCTGCATTCTTATAGTTTAACTCTTCAGCTTTAACTCTTAACTTTGCTCTTTTTCTTCTCTTTCTGAATTCTGCCAACTCAGTCACCTCCTAAAATTAGAACGGGAACTCGTCATCTTCTTCCTCGACAACGCCCGATTGCTTTGGTTCTGTATACTTTGGTTGATTATAGCTATTTGTTGTTTTTGGTTTAGACTCAGATTCAAAACTGTTTGCACCACTGCTTCTAGATTCTAAAAATTCGATCCTATCCACAATAACTTCAGTTCTGTATTTTTTTTCACCATTGATCTCATAGTTGCTAGTTTGAATTCTACCTTGTACTCCGGTATTGTTACCCTTTCTTAAGTATTCTCCAATCAATTCAGCTGTCTTACCAAAGGCAGCACAACCAATAAAATCTGCTGGATCATCTTTTCTCATCCTATTGACTGCTAGTGTGAACTTGCAATAAGCCGTTCCACTTTGTCCATACTTTAATTCTGGATCTCTAACTAGTCTTCCCGTTAAAACTACTAAGTTCATAGACATAATATACCTCCTAAATTAAACAATTTACTTTATTAGTTTTTAGTTATGATATATCTCATAACTTCTTCAGTAATGTTTAACTTGTTTTCTACCGCTTGTAAGTTTTGCCCTTCAGCTTTAAACGTAGTTAATACGTAGAAACCTGTTCCTTTCTTTTCGATTGGATAAGCTAACTTTCTTTCACCCATTTTTGTAGTTTTTAATTCAGTTGCAGTTGCTGCTGTTAAGATAGCTTCTACTTTCTCAATGATAGCACCTCTTGCATCTTCCATAACTGTTGGGTTAATAATGTACATTATTTCATAATTCGTCATCAATTTGACCTCCTTCCCTCTGGATTTTGCCCAAGTGATAAATCACTCAAACAGGGTGCACTTATTATATCATATCTGTAAAAGTAAAGCAAGGATAAATAATTAAATGATAGTGTGAAAAAAATATGAATTTCTAAAAAAAAAGGCACCCTAGGGTACCTTTAAAAAATTATTTATTTAAGTTGTAGAATACACCCATACCTTGATATACAGCTGCTTCTCCTAATTGTTCTTCAATTCTTAATAATTGATTGTATTTAGCCATTCTATCTGATCTTGATGCAGAACCAGTTTTGATTTGACCAGCGTTAGTTGCCACTGCAACGTCAGCAATTGTATCATCAGAAGTTTCTCCAGATCTATGAGATACTACAGCAGTCCATCCTGCTTTCTTAGCCATCTCTATAGCTTCTAAAGTTTCAGTTAATGTTCCAATTTGGTTTAATTTAATTAAGATTGAGTTAGCTGATTTTAATTTGATCCCTTTAGCTAAGTACTCAGTGTTAGTTACTAATAGATCGTCTCCAACTATTTGAACTTTATCTCCCATCTTTTCTCTCATAGAAGCAAAACCTTTCCAATCATTTTCGTCTAATCCATCTTCAATAGATGTGATAGGATACTTTTCTACTAACTCTGCATACCATGCGATCATTTCAGTAGTTGTTCTCTTAACTCCACCTTCTCTTTTAAAGTTGTATACTTTTTCTCCATCTTCTCCACCATCACAGAATTCAGATGCTGCTGCGTCTAGAGCTAAAGTAATATCTTTTCCTGGTTTATATCCAGCTGCTATAATAGCTTCAATGATAATATCTAAAGCTCCTTCAGTTCCCTCAATTTTAGATGGTGCATATCCACCTTCATTTCCTACATTTGTAGAATCTCCATTAGCTTTTAAGATCTTTCCTAAGTGATGGAATACTTCTGTTCCCATTCTTAATCCTTCTCTAAAAGAAGTTGCTCCCACTGGTTGTACCATAAATTCTTGTACATCTACTGCTGAGTCAGCATGTGATCCACCATTTAAGATATTCATCATTGGTAGTGGTAGATCTTTTGCATTTGCTCCACCTAAATATTTATATAAAGGTTGTCCTAGAGCATTGGCTGCAGCTTTTGCAGTTGCTAAAGATACACCTAATATTGCATTTGCTCCTAATCTTGATTTAGTTTTAGTTCCATCTAAAGCAATCATCTTTCTATCTAAAGCTACTTGATCAGTTGCATCCATTCCTAAAACAGCCTCTTTTATTTCAGTGTTTACGTTTTCAACAGCTTTTAAAACACCTTTTCCTAAATATCTAGATTTATCTCCATCTCTTAATTCAACTGCTTCTCTTTCTCCTGTTGATGCTCCTGAAGGCACTGCTGCTCTTCCCATCGATCCACATTCTAAGATTACGTCAACCTCTACTGTTGGATTTCCCCTTGAATCTAATATTTCTCTTCCTAAGATCTCTACTATTCTAGTCATGTTATCCTCCTGATTTTTTTTATTTTTTATACATATTAATAATAGTACATTTTTTTGTCTATGTAAAGATTAATTTTGTGTCATTTTCAAACAAATTTAGAGCAAAAAATGACTGGATGTTATTTTAACATATCTTTTAATCTCTCCTTAGAAATCCACTTTCTTAAATAAAAAGATATAGAACCTTTCTATATCTTTTTAAAAAAAACTATAATTTTTTCATCTCTTCCATTAACTTTTGATTTTTATAATCATAGACTACCCTATCTTTTACTTTATTTAAATTGGCTTCTTCAAACTTTATTTCCTTTGTTTTTTCGAATATATAGATTCCTTTTTCAGTTTTTATTAAATTGATTTTATCTAATTCAGATTGAAATATTTTATCTGCCAATAGATCATCATAACCTAAAAGTTTTATATAACCGTCTTTCTTTATATCTAAAAATTCTGAAGTTTTAAACTTTGAATATGCTTTTTTACTTACATCTTCAAAAGTTAATTTATTATCTTTTAACTCTCCGACTACTGTCTTGGCTGTTCCCATCACCTTTTCAAAGGTCTTTTCTCCTGGTTCAATCTTTATCAAAATATGAGAAGCTTTAACTTGAGCTTTTTCATCATTTTTATTTTCTACAAAGATAATATGATATCCAAACTTTGATTTAACTACCTCTGGATATACTTTTCCAACTTCACCTTTAAAAGCTGCCATTTCAAATTCAGGGATCATTTGACCCTTTCCAAACCATCCTAAATCTCCACCATTTGGTGCACTAGGTCCCTCTGAATATTTTTTTGCCATCTCAAAAAAATTAGTAGGATCTACTTCTTTTAAAATTTTATTAGCTTTTTCTTTAGCTTGTTTTATATCTAGGTCTGTTGGTTCTACTACAAAGTTAATTATATTTGCATCTACACTTGCATCTACGTTATAAACTTCTTTATTCTCATTAAAAAACTTTTTAATCTCTGAATCATCCACTACAAGTTTTCCTTTGATAAGATCTATAAGTTGTAATTTAAGATCCATTATCTGATTTACAGTTGGAAGGGTTTCATCTTTTTTTAACCCTCTTTCCATTGCAATTTTTGCAAATTTTATCTCATCTTTTATATTAGCTATAGATTTCACCTTTGCTTTATTGTAGTCTTTAACACCGTAGAAAGATTGATACAAAGCACCCTTTATTATATCGGTATTTGTTATTTCAAATCCATCTTCCTTAAATTCTACAGTTGGCATAATATTTCCATAATTTTCTCTGATATCATCTATTTTAACTTCTTTTCTATCTGCTTCTACCAATCTAATCAACTCATTGTTCCCATTTTCTTCCTTTAACTTTTTTTCAACAAGAGGTTTGGATTCCTCATAAGTTTTACCTAGATACTCACTATATTTACTTTTTTCATATTGAGCAACTTTTTCTTCCTCTAAAATTTTAGTTTTTTCAATTATCTTATCTCTAGTTTTTTCAACTAAGATAGAATCTCTAATAGAATTCTCAAAACTTTTTTTAGTATAACCTTGTGCACTTAACATCCTTTTAAATTGATCTTTATCTGGAATTTGTTTTTCAATAGCACTAATTTTTTCATCTATTTCTGAATTACTTACCTTAATTTTAAGATCCTTCCCAATTTGTTTTAAAATTTCATTGGTTAAGATGTTCTCCACTGCTAATACCTTAGAATCTTCTCTGTCTATAGGAGTTGTAAAATATTGACCATATTGATTACTTATATTATTAATTCCTCTTTCTAGTTCAGAAATTGCAATCTTATTTCCATTTAGTTTAAATGCATATTGTTTGTTTTTTAATCCTATGCTTATATTACTAACTATTACAGTTAACATTGAGATGAAAAAACCTATTGTGATCATCCAAATTATAGGTTTCATTTTTTTTCTTAAATTTCTAATTGCCATTCTATTTCCCCCATTTCTATTTTAATACTATCCTTTTTGATCTAATTTATATCTTCTTATTTTTTCATACAGTGTAGTTCTTCCTATCCCTAATAATTTAGCTGTTTCTTGTTTATTCCATCTAGTCTTTTGTAGAGCTGTAGCTATAACTACTTTTTCAACATCTGCTAAATTATAAAGTTCCTTCTCTAATATTTCTTTTAACGGTCCAAGTCCAATTATTGTCTTGTTTTCAAGTGTATCTGATTTCATTTTAATCTCTAATGGTAGGTCCTCAATTCCAATTACTCTATCAGTTGATAATATAATCATCCTTTCAATTATATTTTTTAATTCCCTAATATTTCCAGGGTATGAATATTCCATAAGATATTTCATTGTATCGCTTGAGATAATAGGCATCTCTCTATGAATATCTAGAACTATTTTATTTAAGAAATAGTTAGCTAATAGAGGGATATCCTCTTTTCTCTCCCTTAATGGAGCCATCTCAATTGGAAAAGCTGTCAACCTATGATATAGATCACTTCTAAATTTACCACTCTCAACCTCTAATTTAAGATTTTTATTTGTAGAAACAATAAATCTAATATTTACTTTTTTAGTTTTATTTCCCCCTACCCTTCTGAATTCACCATATTCTATTACTCTAAGTAATTTTGCTTGAGCCTTTATATCCAAACCTGTAATTTCATCTAAGAATACAGTTCCTCCATCGGCTTCCTCTAAGATCCCTACTTTCCCAGATCCAGATCCTGGGAAAACATCCCTTTCATATCCAAATAATTCTGATTCAATTATATCTGAAGACATGGATGCACAATTAATTACCATAAAGCTTTTCTTTCTTCTATCAGATTTTTTATAGATCTCTGCAGCAATCAATTCTTTTCCTACACCATTTTCTCCACTAACAAGAACAGTAAGGTCACTCTCTGCTATCTTGTCTATCAAATTTTTTACCTCTTTAATCTTACTACTTTGCCCAACAATTTCTTTTATTTCCTCTGAATCAGATAATTTTTTTTCTAATTTTCTCTTTTCCTTCAATATAGATAAACTTTGTAAAGCTGGAAAAATTAATTTATTAAATTCCTTTATACATAAAGGTTTTAATAAATAATTATATATATCGGCATTTCTCAAATCTTTTAAAATTTCATCAGTTTCTTCCTCTATCAACCCTACTACTACAAAATCTTTTCCTATACCATTTAATTTTCTTCTTACCTCTGTAAAAGTAAACCATGTCATATTTTGATCCAATAAAATAATATCAAAATCACTTTCCCTCAACATATCTAGTCCATCTAAAAAATTATTAAAAGTAATTACTTCATATTCACCTAACAACTCTTTTCTTACCTGCTTTAAAATTTCTTTTCTCTCAGAAATTGCTAAAATCGATTTTTTCACAATATCCCTCCTATAGTTCTTAATTTTTTCGTTCACTGTATTATAATCAATCAAGTGTCAAATTTCAAGACTTTTTTGTTTTTTTTTGTTTTTTTTGAAACATATTTCCAATTTCATTACACAAAGGTAATAATAATCAATAATTTAAAATTGTTAAAATTTAAAATGAGAGTGAAAAACACCCTCATCTCATCTAAATATTTATATATTCTAGAGCTCTTACTGAAATGTCAAAAGTAATATTATAATCTAAACTCTCTTTTAAGTTTGAAAATTTTTCCACCAGTTCATAACAACGTTTTTTTTCTGCTATAACTAATAGAAGCTCATCTTCTCCAGGCCAAATATGGGTATTAAGATGCTTTATCCCTTTCTGCCAAGACACCTTTAACTTTGGGATAATAGCATATTTTATAACATCACTATCTTTTAATGTCTCTAATATTATCCCTTCTAAAGAGCCATCAAACAATACTCTAAGTTCCTTGTATTCACCCTTTAATTCCATAAAAACCTCCCCTTTTCAAGTTATTTTTTAAATTTAGCTTTTACTTTATCCACTTTATTCTCCACTAATTCATAGAGTACTGGTATTACTATTAAAGTTAATAGTGTTGAAACCATCAACCCAAAGATTACAGATATAGCCATACTTTGATACATCTCAGATCCCTGACCTATACCTAATGCCAAAGGCATCATACCTAACATAGTTGTTAAAGTTGTCATGAAAATTGGTCGTAACCTTGTCCTACCAGCTTCTAATATTGCTTCTCTTCTTTCACTTCCCCTTGCAATCAATAATTTTATGTAATCTATCAATACTAAGGCATTATTAACTACTATACCAGCCAACATAATAATTCCTACCATTACCATTACATTAAATTCCTTACCTGTAATTACTAGACCTGCATATACCCCCATTATAGAAAGTGGTACAGATCCCATTATTATAAATGGTAATACCAATGATTCAAATTGAGAAGCTAATATTACAAAGATTAAAAATATTGCTATCAGCATTGAATTACTTAACTGAACCATCATCTCTGCAGTTCTTTTGTTATCCCCACCAAATCTATAAGTTACAGTGTTTGGCATACCTAGTTCATCTATTTTTTCTGCAATCAATTTTTCTACTATTTTACTATTATTTCCACCTTTTAAATTAGCACTTAAGGTTACTTTTCTTATTCTATTTAACTTTTCTTTTTCTGCTGGTCCCTCTGCTATTTTTATATAAGCAACATCTGAAAGTTGTATAATCTCCCCTGAATCTAATTTTAATTTACTTGTCATCAACTTAGATAATGATCTTCTATATTCATCAGGCATCATCACATTTACCTCTATCTCCTCTAAATCTGTTTTAAGATCTATAGGATTTGATCCTAATACTTGATAAAAAATAACTTTATTTATATCTGCTGGTCTTATCCCATAATATCTAGCCTTTTCCCTATCTACTATTATCCTTGCCTCTGGATTTCCTCCAGTCAAACTAGTTTTAAAATCACCTATTTCTGGCATATTTTTCATCTCTGCAAAAACTAATTCAGCAAAACTATCTAGTTGTCCTGCATTATCTGATATAAGATCTAATTGAATATCCCTTCCACCACTATCTGGACCTTTAGCATATCCATCAGCTACATTTAAATCTACATCAGGGATACCTTTTAATTTTTCCCTTATAATATCTGTTATCTCAAATACCGATCTATCTCTATCATTTCTTAAATCTAATTTTACATTTATAGAAAAGCCATCATTTTCTACTGAGGTTTCAATATTTTTTGTATATTTATCATCCTCTAATATTTTTTCAACTCTTCTTGTGATAGAATCAACTTTATCTAATGTAACTCCAGGTGGTGTTTCTCCTGTCACTACATATACATTGTCATCTGTAGCAGGTATAAAACCTCCTCCAACTATTTTAATTCCCGGTATTACTATTGCAAAAAACATTATTATTACTATTAACATAGTCTTTAACTTATGTTTTAATGTGAGTGATAATAATTTTATATATTTCTTTTTTATAAAGGTAAGCAATTTACCATCTTGAACTTTTACTACTTTTTCCTTTAATATTTTATTAGCTATCATGGGTACAAAGGTCATAGCAACTAAAAGTGATGCTAACAGTGAAAAAGTTACAGCCCATGACATCCCCCAAAATACTTCCTTAGCCAGTCCCTCAGTCATTACTATAGGTAAAAATACCGCAACTGTTGTTGCTGTAGAAGCTACTATTGGTATTAACATCTCTGCAGCTCCATCTCTAGCAGATTCAAATTTAGGTTTTTTTAGTTCTGTCATATGTCTATAGATATTATCTAAGACCACTACCCCATTATCTACTAACATCCCGACTCCTAGAGATAACCCCATGAGAGATATTATATTTAAACCTACTCCTATACTATTTAGTAGGAAAAACGCTCCTATAATAGATAGTGGTATCGCCATGGCTATAACAAGTGTAGCTCTAATATCTTTTAAAAATATAAATAATACTATTGATGCAAGGATCAATCCTGCTATAGCATTATTTTTTACATTATTTATAGAGTTGGATATATCTATAGAGGTATCATAAGATACACTTAACTTTACATCTGATGGCAATGTCTGAGAAAGAGATTTAATTGCTTCCCTTACTCCCTCTGAGATTGCCACAGAGTTTCCATCTGTAGATTTTTCTACCGATATTGAGATAGAAGGAACTCCATTCATCCTATTGTAACTTTCTACATCTTTATTTCCTAGTTTTACATCAGCTACATCTTTTAAATATAAAACTTTACCATTTTCATTACTAACTATTATATTTTGTACTTCTTCTACAGTCTTTAGTTCTGTCATAACTTTAATAAGATATCTTTTTTCCCCTTCTTCTACAGTTCCAGCTGGGATATTTGTACTAGATTGTCCTATTATATTATAAAGTTCATCTATATTTATTCCATAAGATTCTATCTTAATCGGATCTACCTCTACCTTTACTTCCTTTTCATATCCACCATAAACTTCAACATTTCCAACACCTAAGATCTGTTGAAACCTAGGTTTAATTCTATTTTCTGCCAAACTTTTAGCTGAGATAAGATCTTCAGCTGATACAGTAACAGCAATTACAGTTTCTCCCCCTGGTTGAACTTTTTTTACTATGGGAGTATCTATATCCGATGGCAGATCATTTTTGATATTATTTAATTCTGTCTGTACATCAGTTACCTTCTTATCTGTATCTATCCCATAATCAAATTCTAAAACAACAAAAGATAAATTTTCAGATGAAGTTGAATTCATCTCCTTTATTCCTTCTATATTTGGCATAACTTCTTCTATTTTTCTAGTAACTAAACTATCCATATCTTCTGGGGTAGCTCCTACCCAAGTAGTTTGAATAAGTACTACTGGAACATTCATATTTGGCATTAAATCTACTGGCATATTTTTCAAACCTAATAAACCCATCCCTACCATGGTTATCATAAGCATGATAACTGAAACAGGTCTTTTTATTGCAATTGATGATATAGACATCTTTGTCCTCCTAATTCTCTTCCTTTATATAATCCCCATCATTTAAAGAGTATTGTCCTACCACTACTACTTTATTTGAATCTTTTAATTCTGGACTTATTACCTCATAGTTTTTCCCATCAGAAATGCCTAAATTTACTTTTATCTTTCTTGCTACCAACATCTCTTTGTTCTCTTTTTCAATATTTTCCTTATTCACTACAAATATATATGAATATAACTCCTCAATAATTACAGCTTCTTTAGGAACTAATATCCCTTCTTTTTCCCCAGTATATAGTTCTACCCTTGCAAACATCCCCTGTTTATATTTAGAATCTTTATTGTCTATCTTTATCTTTACTTCAAATTTTCTAGTAGATGGATTAGCTACTGGATTTATCTCATAAAGAGATCCTTCCACAGGTTCTAAAGATCCTTCCACATAGATATTAGCTGTTGCTCCTAACTTTAATCCAACTACATCTCTAGATGAAACTCCACTTAAAATTCTTAAATTATTATTATCTACTACTTTAAATAAAGGTAATTCCTTCTCTACTTTTTGATATAATTTTAAATCCAAATTCGCTATTATTCCATCTATCTTAGCTTTTACAATAAGATCATTATAATCTTTTTCATTTGTTAAAAATGATGCCTTCGCTGATCTGTATCCTCCTTCACTTGAAGCCAATTTATTCTTAATATCTAGAAATTCTTCCTCTGAAATTAATTTTTCATTGTAAAGAATTTTATATTTATCATATGTAATTTTCTGTTTATTATAATCTGCCTTAGCCGAAATTAACCTAGCTTCAGAATCTAAATATGCAGATTTTACATCTTGATTTTCAAGAATTAATACTATATCTCCCGTCTTTACCTGGTCTCCATTTTTATAATTTATTTTTACAACATCTACTCTATTTTTAGTTATTTCTTCTACCTCATTGATAGAATCTAAAGATCCAGATGATATTGATACTTTATTTATTTTACTTAAATCAGCATCTATCATCCTTACACTTTTATAATTTATCTCCTCTTTAACCAAATTAATATTTTCTTTTTTTCCACAAGCTATTAAACTTAATCCTATAAGTAATATCGCTACCTGTCTCACTATTTTATTCATTGTATCCTCCCAATGTGCATTGCACAATTTTATAACTTAAAATATCTTATCTACTTATATATTTTATAACTAGCTTTATTTTAAATCTTCTAAATATTTTTCATATGCATAGTAATAATCTAGCTTGCTTTTAATCAGAGATAACTTAATATCATTTAGTTGTGTTTCATATATCAAATAATCTGTTATAGATATAATTCCTTCATTATATTTTCTTTTTTGTAAATCATAGTTCTCTTGTGAAGCATCTAATTCAGCTTCTCCAGCCTCTATAGCTCCATTTAATTTAACCAAATCTATATAATTAGTTCTTATAGTCACCCCTAAATCATCCAGCATTTTTCTTTTTATATTTTCAGATTTTTTAGTTTCATTTTTAGATCTTGTATAAGCATCCCAAGATTTTCCAAAATCAAATAACATCCAATTAACTTCTATACCAGCAGTCCAATACCATTTATCCATAGAATCATTCAAATGACGGTCTTCAGCATTATAAGCTAACTTTGCATTTATTTGCGGCAATAGATCTGCCCTAGATATTTTTTCTTGTTTTTCAACTATATCAGTATTTAATTGTGATATTCGACTATCTTTATTATTTAAAAGAGCATAATTTATATCTCCACTTAGATCTATAAGATCCAAATCATATTTTTCATATTTTATACTTTTTAAATCTATATCTTGATCTATTGGAAGTCCAATAATATTTTTAAACTGAATCATATATATCTCATATTGATTTTGAGCTTCTACTAGATCGGTTTCTATTCCTATAACTTTTGTTTTAAGGGGCAAATAATCAGATTTAGATATCAGATTTAATTCATATTTTCTCTTTGCTTGCTCATAGGCAACCTTAACTTCCTCTAAAGATATTTGATATACTTTGATAGTTTCCACTTGAGCTAATATTTTCAAATATCCCTCTATAACTTCTAACTTTAATTGACTCTTACTTTTAGCTAGTTGATATGTCATTAATTCTTGAGATATCTTGGCAATCTCAATTCCTGTAATTACTGTTCCACCATTATAGATTGGCTGAGTAATTGCCAGTTGATGATTGAGTCTCTGATCACTTTTTGTTTCATCACCTATCATACTCATCTTATTTTTATCTCCTGTAGCAATATACCCACCACTATAATCAAGTTTAGGAGCGGCTGATTTATATCCTTCCAAAACTTGTAGATTGATATTATCTTGATCAATTTTTACATTTTGATACTCATAATTATTTTTATAGGCCATATTTAAAGATTCATTTAAAGTTAACTTTTCTGAACCCCATATGGTCGACGCCATCAATATAAGCATCAAACTCATTACCTTCTTCATAATTTTTTCTCCTCTTTATTAAAATAATTAATTTTCGTCCCTCAGTTCTATACCTTTATAAAATTTTTCAAAAGATTCATTGGATAACTTTTCGTTATAAGGTTCCTTCATAATATAAAAATATTCCCCTGTAAATATACAGGCTCCCATAAAGTTTAGTATTAGCATCAATTCATCTGAATCTTTTGTGTCTTTTTTTTCTATAATTTTTTTAAAAATATCAAACAAAGGTTTATAATGGTTATAAATTTTTGTTTTAGTGTCATCACTTATAAAGATAGAATCACTAAAATAACGACCAAATTTTCTTTTATATGGATTATCTATCCCCCATATAATTGAATCATTCCAAACTTTTTTTAATTTTTCTTTGGGAGTTTCCTTTTTATTTAAATCTTTAAAAAAGTATTTTTTTTGTTCTAGCTCTATATCTTTATAGACTTCATTGATCAAAATATCCTTAGTTTTAAAATAGTTAAATAAAGTTCCTGTGGCAATTCCAGATTCCTTGGCTATGAGACTTGTAGGTGTCCCATGAAATCCCCTCTCTACAAAAAGCTTCAACGACACTTCTATTATTTTTTTTCTTTTTTTTATTCTTTTATCCATCTTCCCCTCCTATGAAAATGACTGACTAGTCATTTTCATAGGGAAGTATACAATACTATAACTATAAAGTCAACTCTTCTTTTCTTATTATAAGAACTAATTACCAAAAACCTTAACTTAGTTAAAATTAAATTTTTATTTTGTTTGAATGATAGTTTATATTTAATAATAGTTCTATAGATACCTAATGTAATTAAATTATAAATTTTTCAATCACTGTTTTAAGTGCATGATTATTATGAGATGTCGAGATGAATTTTGCCATATTCTTTACCTCTACCTTGGCATTTTCTACAGCTACAGGCATTCCTACTAATTCTAGCATAGTCATATCATTATATGAATCTCCTACACTTATTATCTCTTCTGGTTTTATACCTAGCTTATGGGCTAATTTTAATAAACTTGCTCCCTTATCTATTCCTTTTTTCATTACTTCTAAGAAAAATGGTTTGGATATAGCTAGACTATATTCTCCCTTCAGGAGTTCATTTAATTTTTTCTCTACTTCTTTTAGATATTCTGGTTTTTCCAACATAATACACTTTACTACTGGTTCAGTTACAGTTGATTTAAAACATTCTACCTTTCTATAGGGCATCCCTGTAAGATCTACTTCTACATCTATGTATTTATTTGTAGTTTCAGCAGTAATTTCTTCATCTACGTAGGTAAGTAGATGAACATCATGCTCCTTGGACAGGTCATATATCTTGTGGGCATCCTCTACAGTTAATTTTTCTTCTAACCATATTTTATCTGTTGCACACTCTGTAATTATAGCTCCATTGTAACTTAACATATAACTTCCATATCTATCTAACTCTAATTCCTTGGCAAACTCCTTCATTGCAAAGGTAGGTCTTCCTGAAGCTAAAACAAATTTTATCCCCATCTCTTGGGCTTTCATTATTGCATTTTTATTTTCTCTAGATATCCTTCCTTCACTATTTAATAATGTATCATCCATATCTGTTACTATCATCTTATATTTCATTTTTTTCACCTCATATTAAATTTTTATTCTAAGTATAGAATATCATAAAAAGAATAAATTTTTACAGTAAGAGTTTTTTTTAAAAAATTTATATCTTTAGAGCAATATTTATTTTGAAAAATTATTTATTTAAAAGGTTATTTTGTGAGTTCTAATTTAAATCCACTGAGTAAAATTAGGGAAACAAAATTATCAAATTTTATTATATCTGTTGAAATTATAAAAACCCCTCCTAAATCAGTTAAACTGATTTAGGAGGGGTTGATTTTATGATAAATAGGTGTTAGGATACGCCGGGTTTTGTCGTTGGTCAATCATTTATCTAGGCCTATAATTGCTTATAGGCTCAAGCGACACACCTAAAGATCGAGAC
>Ga0316197_10000197_pt1 | contig 45502 bp, 33 predicted proteins | sample OudBiesiAoxic_MG_FD_204939 | JGI IMG/M metagenome (GOLD analysis project Ga0316197, IMG submission 204939) | Coastal sediment microbial communities from Oude Bieten Haven, Netherlands - site A oxic | ecosystem: Environmental > Aquatic > Marine > Coastal > Sediment | place: Netherlands... | reverse complement strand
GTTAATTCCTCAACGGATATTTGCGAAACCACGGCTGAGCCAAGCATGACGATAATACATTGACTGACTAACGCTGGATAAACACGTTGGTAAGCAGGTGGCAAAATAATATGCCAGAAAACCTGACACCTTGTTAAGCCAAGTGTTTGGCCTGCTTCCCATTGCCCCTTTGGTGCTGCATCAATACCCGCTCGAATTATTTCTGCACTATAAGCGCCTAGATTAATAATCATCGCTAACATGCCGGCTTGCCAAGCTGAAAGCTTGATGCCTAACGCTGGTAAACCAAAAAAGATAAAAAATAACTGCACAATAAACGGAGTGTTACGAATAATTTCGATATAGCAGGAACAACTTCTTCGTAACCATGCATCTTTACTGATTCGACCTTGTGCGCAAAGAGTACCTAATAACAACCCTCCTAGTGTTGAGATAACAGTGAGTTCTATAGTGGTCCATAAACCTGCCGCAAATTGCGGCAAGTAAGGAACTAAACCTGAAAAATCCAGTTGATAGCTCATCGTCTTTATTCCAACTTATGACTTAAGGTCTGCAGGGAATGGCGCTTTTAACCATTTTTGTGAAAGTCCTTCTAATACATCATTTTGCTTAGCGGCTTTAATTAAACGGTTAACGCTATCAAGCAATGCTTGTTCGCCTTTCATAACACCGACATAACAAGGAGAGTTTTGTAATAAAAATTTAGTTTGTGGGGCTTTGTCTGGGTAACGCGTTGCAATCTCAGTAACCACTAAATTACCCGTTGCGATTAAGCTAACTTGGCCAGATAAAAAAGCAGACAACGTACTGTTATTGTCTTCAAATCGTTTAATGATAGTGTCTTTAGGGGTTAACTTACTTAACTCAAGATCTTCTACTGAGCCACGTGTTACACCAATTGTTTTACCAGCAAGATCTTCTGCACTGCTCACTTGCTCGTCAGCGGTGCCAAAGACACCTAGGAAAAAGGGTGCGTAAGCTTCACTGAAATCGACCACTTTTTCACGTGCAGGGTTTTTGCCCATACTTGAAATAACCAGGTCAACTTTACCCGTTTGTAAATAAGGGATACGGTTTGCACTGGTAACGGGGATTAATTCCAGTTTTACATTTAATTCCTTGGCAAGGTACTTAGCCATATCAATATCGTACCCCTGTGGTTGTAAATCCGTTCCCACTGAACCAAAGGGAGGGAAATCTTGAGGCACTGCTACTCTAAGTACTGACGATTGTTTAATATCTGCTAATTTATCTGCCTGCACTGCTTGTGCTGAAAACAGTAAAGAGGTGGATAAAACTAAGCTAGATAAAACCTTTAAAAATTTCATATTGTATCTCCATATATATTTTAAATGAAACGATCGGAACTTTTTGTTTATATTTTGCAACGATTGTGCCATTTTAATTTTCTATTTTAATTTCAACTAAAACAGTTGCTTACGTTATATTGGAGCTTGAGGTAAATGTTTTGTTAGCTTAACCCTTTCCGTGTTGGTGCAACTGATGCACTGCATTAGGGCGAAGCAGAAGAATAAAAATCACCGTAGAAAGCCCCATAACTAGGTATCAGTAGAGCAGGGGAGACATTTTTGCATGATGTGTATTAATTGTTACGCTATTAATGATCAATTTATTTTGGATCAATAAAGGCGCGGATGGATAATTAAATTAGCGTTAAAGTAGGTTATTATCAGCGATATATTAATACTAAGTAGCGCAATAGGTTTCAGTTTATGATGGATTCTAGTATGGAATATGGTGTAGGTGATAACTCATACACTATGGCAGGGAAGTTAGCGGGTATTTCTAAACTGGTTGACGATTTTTATATCAATATGGATAACTTTCCTGAAGCAAAAAAAGTAAGGTCGATGCACAGTAGTGACCTTTTTGAGTCAAAGAAAAAGCTCGCGTATTTTTTGTCGGGTTGGCTGGGGGGCCCCAAATTATATGCTGAACATTATGGCAGCATTAATATTCCGGCAGCGCATCAGCATTTATCTGTTGGCGTAGAAGAAAGCAATGCTTGGCTTTTATGTATGGAAAAAGCGATTGATCAACAACCTTATGAAGCCGCTTTTAAAGTTTATTTATTAGAGCAGTTATCGATACCTGCAGCCAGAATACGAATGGCCTGCGGTCGAGGCTAGTCGAAAGTCCTGTTTACTTTATTGATCAATAAAAGACACCGGTATTTTTATTAACAGGTGTCTTCTACTCATTGTTCATCATTAAAAGCTAATGCAACGGCCAGTGATTGTACTAAACACAGGGATGCAGATTGGGATCTGAAAGCATCCACTTTACCTTCATTAACCACAAAACACACATCGCTAAATTGCGCTAACGGGCTAGCTTGACTGTCGGTGATAATGATTTGCTTCGCGCCCGCTTTTACGGCGGCTTCACTTAAAGTCACGGTCTCAGCTGCATAGGGACTAAAGCTGATCGACAGCACCACATCGTTTGCCCCTACCATAGAAAACTGCTCATTAAACATGCCACCTAATCCATCAATCAAGAAGGCTCGACGTTGCGCGTGGCGTAATGCATAGGTTAAATAAGTAGCGATACTAAATGAGCGCCTTAAACCAACAATATAGATATTGTCAGCTTTATTTAATATATCGACGGCCAGTTCTAATTGTTGTTGTGATGTTTGTGTCGCGAGTTGATGCATTGCCTGTGAATTAACTTGCGCAAATTGCTGTAAAATATGTAACGGTTTACCACGTCCTGCTTGTTCGGGTTCATGCTCTTTTAGTAATCGTGCACGATCCGTATAGCTGGCGGTTTCTTCAATTAAATCCCTTCTGAATAATTGTTTTATTTCATTAAACCCACTGAATTCAAAGGCTTTAGCAAAGCGGATCAAGGTTGAAGGAGGCACGCCAGCTTGAGTTGCTATCACTGCAATCGTATCAAAAGCTAAGCTATTGTTGTTCTCTAATACATAAGAGGCGACTTGTTGTAGCCGTTTGCTTAAATCACCGTAGCGAGTACGAATTTGCTGTTGTAGTTGTGCAATATTAGTGGCTACCGGCATCTTACTTTCCTTTATTTTACATTCATTTATTTTGCGAATATTTATTTCATCGAGACAAATTACTCTGCGCAATTATAGGGATAGTTAGCCGAACTACCTAATAGATGAATATGTTATTTCAATATTTATATATTATGAAATAAATAATTCATTTTTTCTGTTGATATTAAAGTTCCTTGTGAGCCTTGATGTTACTGTGTTTATTTTGATTTGTTTTTATATTTAATATCGATTATTGAAATGCTCATCACACTTACTCTACTAAAAATGAAATAAAGTTTTCATTTTTCTTGAAAGTGAAACGTTTATTTCATAGTATGGCTTCATGGTTAAGAAAAGAACACTTTTTTGATGATTAACACACAGGGCTATCGACTGTTAACTGATAATGCTAAAGGTGTTGTAGATCAGCAATGAGTTATCGATTTGAAGGGTCGTCAAATAATGGAGCACCACATGATGCAAGCTAAAAACAAGAAACTAGACCTGATTTGTATGGGCCGTGTTGCGGTCGACCTCTATGGGCAGCAAATTGGTGCGCGCCTTGAAGATATGGGGTCATTTTCAAAATACTTAGGTGGCTCATCCGGCAATGTTGCTTATGGAACCGCTCGCCAGGGGTTAAAGTCTTCAATGCTTGCGCGTGTTGGTGATGAGCATATGGGACGATTTTTAAAAGAAGAGTTAGAGGCTGTTGGTGTAGATACTAGCCATTTAATTACCGATAAAGAGCGTTTAACTGCATTAGTTGTATTAGGCATTAAAGATACTGAAACCTTCCCGCTTATTTTTTATCGTGATAACTGTGCCGATATGGCGATCACAGCTGAAGATGTCAGTGAAGAATATATTGCATCTGCTCGCTGCTTGGCAATTACTGGAACACACTTATCCAATCCTCAAACCCGAGAAGCTGTATTAACAGCATTAAAATATGCTCGCCGTCATGGGGTGAAAACCGCATTAGATATCGATTATCGTCCTATTTTATGGGGACTAACTTCTTTAGGTGATGGTGAAACTCGCTTTATTGCCTCGCAAGCGGTAACCGAGCAATTACAAGATGTGCTGCATTTGTTTGATTTAATTGTGGGGACTGAAGAAGAGTTTCATATTGCCGGAGGGGATACCGATACTGTCACTGCGTTACGTGCTGTGCGCAATGTTAGCCAAGCTGAATTAGTGTGTAAACGTGGGCCATTAGGTTGCTCTGTTTTTACTGACATTATTCCAGACTCGCTAGACCAAGGGATCACCATTCAAGGTGTGCGCGTTGATGTTTTAAACGTGCTGGGTGCAGGCGATGCCTTTATGTCAGGTTTATTGCGCGGCTACTTAAATAATGAAGGTTGGGAAAAAGCCTGTGCTTACGCTAATGCCTGTGGTGCCTTAGTAGTTTCACGTCATGGCTGCGCGCCGGCGATGCCATCTAAAGCAGAGTTAGATAATTATTTAAGACGAGCAGAAGATGTGCCTCGCCCCGATTTAGACCCTGAGTTAAATCATTTACATCGTGTCACTACGCGCAGAAAGCAGTGGCATGAACTATGTGTTTTAGCATTTGATCATCGTAGCCAATTAGTCGATATGGCGGAAGAGTTTGGCGCTGACCTGGGGCGTATTCCCGTATTAAAAGACTTAATCTTTAAAGCCAGCCAAGAAGTCGCTAAAGAAGCAGGCTTAGCGGGCAAAGCGGGCATTTTATCTGATAGCCGTTTTGGACAAACCGTTCTCAATAATGCAACTGGCAGCGATTGTTGGATTGGTCGTCCAATAGAGTTACCGGGTTCGCGTCCATTAGCACTAGAGCACGGCAATATAGGATCGCAGTTAACTACTTGGCCTCTTGAGCATGTGGTGAAGTGTTTGGTTTTCTGTCATCCAGATGACTCCGCTGAGATGCAACAAATACAGCTGCAAACAGTACAAGAAGTCTATAACGCCTGTTGCCTGTCTGGGCATGAATTACTGTTAGAGGTGATCTTGCCAAAAGATATGCCGCAGGACGATGCTCATTATGTGCAGTTACTCGCTGATTTTTATCAGTTAGGTGTCAAGCCAGATTGGTGGAAGCTCCCCCCATTAAGCAAAGCCTCATGGCAACGAGTGAGTACTTTGATTGAAGCAAATGATGCACATTGTCGTGGTGTTGTCTTGTTAGGGTTAGATGCACCCGCTGCGCAATTAAAAGCAGGGTTTGATATTGCTTCAACGTGTCCGTGGGTGAAAGGTTTTGCCGTAGGGCGCACCATTTTTTCCGAACCTTCACGAGCATGGTTAGCAAAAGATATCGATGACAGTACGTTAATCAAACAAATTAAAAATAATTACCACACCATTATTCAATCTTGGCAACAACGTAGTGCAGCAAATGTTGATGATAGCGCTGCCTAAGCAAATTGTTAGTGGTTCAGTTAATAAGCTTAATCTAGATAATCATTATTGATATTGAGCTTGTAAATTATTACTCGTTAGTCTTTAAGGAAATTGTTCATGGAAACCATTCAAAACTTTATTAACGGTCAGGTTAGTGCCAGTCATAGCCAACGTTTTTCACCTGTTTTTAACCCTGCAACAGGGGAGCAAACAAAGCAAGTTGTGCTTAGTGATGAAGCGGAAACAACCGCAGCAATCAGCGCAGCAGAGCAAGCTTTTCCAGCTTGGGCTAAAACCTCTCCGCTTAAACGTGCACGAGTGATGTTTGCATTTAAGGCGTTATTAGAAGCGAATAGAGAACAACTAGCCCGTTTGATTTCTAGTGAGCACGGTAAAGTATTTTCCGATGCAATGGGTGAAGTTACACGTGGTTTAGAAGTGGTTGAATATGCCTGTGGCATTCCGCACCTACAAAAAGGCGAACATTCTGCCAATGTCGGTACAGGAGTAGATAGCCATTCATTGATGCAACCGCTTGGTGTTTGTGTCGGCATTACTCCTTTTAATTTCCCGGCGATGGTACCGATGTGGATGTTCCCTATTGCCTTAGCAACGGGTAATACCTTTGTATTAAAACCCTCAGAAAAAGATCCCTCTTTAGCATTACAGTTAGCTGAGCTATTAACCCAAGCTGGGTTACCTGACGGTGTGTTTAATGTGGTAAACGGTGATAAACAAGCGGTGGATGTGTTATTAACGGATCATCGTGTTCAAGCCGTTAGCTTTGTTGGTTCAACGCCTATTGCGGAATACATTTATAGTACGGCTTCTGCACATGGTAAACGTTGCCAAGCATTGGGAGGGGCTAAAAATCATTGTTTATTGATGCCAGATGCTGACCTTGATATGGCCACTAATGCCATTATGGGCGCGGCTTATGGCTCAGCCGGTGAACGCTGCATGGCATTATCTGTAGTGGTTGCTGTGGGGGATGAAACAGCGGATCAACTTATTGATAAGCTAAAAATACAAATTCAAGCGATGCGTGTTGGACCAGGCATTGTTGATGGACCTGAAAATGATATGGGACCGGTGGTGACGGCACAGCATAAAGCCAAAATTTGTGACTTTATTAGCGCCGGTGAAAAACAAGGGGCTTCATTGTTAGTAGATGGTCGTGATGTTTTGATTAAAGGGCATGAAGCGGGCTATTTTGTTGGGCCAACCCTGTTTGATAACGTATCACCAGAGATGACTATTTACCAAGAAGAGATCTTTGGCCCTGTATTAGCGATAGTGAGAGTGCCAAATTATCAAACTGCATTGGATCTGATTAATCGTAATGAATACGGTAACGGCACGGCTATTTTCACGCGTGATGGGGAAACTGCACGTGAGTTTAGTGAAAATGTATTAGCGGGCATGGTTGGTATCAATGTGCCAATTCCTGTACCGATGGCATTTCATAGTTTTGGTGGGTGGAAGCGTTCAGTATTTGGTCCGTTGAATGTGCATGGCAGTGATGGCGTTCGTTTTTATACTCGTATGAAAACAGTAACTAGTCGTTGGCCTACTAGCGTTCGTTTAGAAGAGCATCAAAGCAGCTTTGCGATGCCTACTATGTAAATACTTAATTGATGACTAATAACAAACAGCGCTAGGAAAAATCACCTAAGCGCTGTTTTTGTTTTTGCTGAATATACTATTTTTATCATTTATGTCACTCATAAGGTAACTCGCCGATGATCGTCACAGACCCTTGGTTTTACGCCACCGCGATCCCTGCTGTTTTTATTTATGGGATCGGCAAAGGTGGATTAGGCGGAGCGCTTGGGATCATCGCAGTGCCTTTAATGGCAATCACGATTGCACCGACGCAAGCTGCCGCTATTTTATTACCTATCTTATGTTTGATGGATTTTTTTGCTGTTAAACAACATTACCGCCATGCTGATTATGTGGTGTTAAAGCGAATGCTACCGGGCGCAATCATTGGCGTTGCCATGGCTGGTATGTTTTTAAGCGTTATCTCTGAACCGGGATTAAAAGTGGTGATTGGCGGTTTATCATTATTATTTTGCTTACAATATTTAATTAAAGGTGGCCAAAACCAACATCAAGGAGGGCTCATTAGTGCTTGGTTCTGGAGCATGATGAGTGGATTTTCTAGTACCGCGCTACATGCTGGCGGCGGCCCTGCGAGTATTTACCTATTACCGCTGCAGTTAAATAAAGTGGTGTTGGTTGCTAGCATGGCGGTGTTATTTGCCATCATCAATCTATTTAAATTAATTCCGTACTCGTTATTAGGCGAGTTTGATTCCACCAATTTAATGACGTCTTTAGTTTTAATGCCGCTAGGGCCGGTGGGGGTGAAGGTGGGGATTATGTTGCTACACAGAACCAGCCAAGCTTTAGTGTATCGGTTATGTTATCTATTCTTGTTTCTTTCTGGCTGTAAATTATTTTGGGATGGAGGGCACCATTGGCTGTTGCCTGGTTAATGCACATCACTGTTGCGTACTAAACATTCAACATTCACATCTAACTGAGCAGGCCAGAGTAAGTCACCCTGACCACTGACGGTTAAACTGCCAATTCACCCAATCTTATCTACTCTTGCCTACCTCAATGCTGCTTTTTTCGATGTTATATTTACTTTTCCACACATTCTTTAGATTGCATTAGCGTGTTGTTTTTAACGTTAATTTTTAAAAATGTTAGTGGCATCAAATTCTCATCCACTGACAGCATACTTTTATTTTCACGCTCTCTGTTTTTGAACCGTGATCATCCTCTTATTTCTCTTCCTATATAGTCATGAAATTTATTTTTTAAAATAAAAAAACACTTATTGAAAAATATTTTTCCATTTAGCTTAGCCCTTGGAATGTGCGATTACCGTCGATTGATAGCTTGAGAAGGAGGTTAAAAGCGTATTTTTAGGGTGAATAAAAGAATAAATGCCAATTTTTATCTGTTTTTAGGGGGTTGAAGTGGTTTTTTAGCCTGCTTTGTTGCTTAAATCCGACATGGTTAACATTTATGCAACAATTGGGTTTTAAGCTGTAGCCTAACTAGATTTGAAAGATTACTATGAAGTTGTTCTTTTATGAAAATAATTTTTCACTTCTTGTTTCAGTCATGATTCATCTTTTTTATAAATTGAAGGTGGCCACTCAAGAAGGGTAAATAACAGCTTCTAATAGTCAATTGAGAGTGAGGTTTAGCTCTTCGTATTATTAGAACTTATGTTTATAAGTAAACTTCATTTTTAAACCCAAAGTACTATTTAGGAGAATCTTAATGAAAAAGTTTAAATTGTTAACTGCAGCGGTTATGTCAGTCGCATTAGCAGCACCACTTGCACTGACATCTATGACAGCCTCTGCAGAGCGTTATGTCTTAGTAAGTCACGCACCTGATTCAGATAGCTGGTGGAATACAGTAAAGAATGGTGTGACATTAGCGGGCAAACAAATGGGGGTTGACGTTGAATATCGTAATCCACCAACAGGTGACCTTGCAGACATGGCGCGTATTATAGAGCAAGCGACGGCTTCTAAGCCAGACGGTATTATTACTACGCTTGCTGACTTTGACGTATTAAGTGGTCCAATTAGAAGTGCAGTCGATCAAGGCATTAACGTGATCATCATGAACTCTGGCACACCAGAACAAGCGCGTGAAGTGGGTGCATTGATGTTTGTTGGGCAACCAGAGTTTGATGCAGGTTACGCAGCAGGTTTACGTGCAAAAGGTGATGGTGTTAAATCATTTGTTTGTGTTAATCATGCGATTTCTAATGCCGTAGTTGGCGAACGTTGTCGTGGTTTTGCTGAGGGCCTTGGTGTAAAACTGGGTGATTCAATGCTAGACAGTGGACAAGATCCTTCGGAAATTAAAAACCGTGTATTAGCTTACTTAAGCTCACACCCTAAAGTAGATGCCATCTTAACCTTAGGTCCTACTTCTGCTGATCCAACTATCTTAGCATTACAAGAAAATGGTTATGCTGGTGATATCTACTTTGGTACCTTTGACCTTGGTGAGAATATAGTAAAAGCCATTAAATCTGGCATCATCAACTGGGGCATTGATCAACAACCCTTCCTACAAGCTTACTTACCTGTAGTACTGCTAACGAACTATGACCGTTATGGAGTATTACCTGGTAACAATATTAATTCAGGCCCTGGCTTTGTAACTAAAGACGGCTTAGCTTTAGTTGAAAAATACGCGGGTGAATATCGTTAAAGTCTAAATTAATAAGGCAGCACTATGATGGTGCTTGCCTTTAGCTAAAATCTTATCAATTTCAAAATTTTAGAGGCCAACAGATGAATGAAATCACATCAACCCAATCCATGAGCGACGCAAAACCGGAGAAACCTGTGAAAGAAACCCCAAAAGAACTAGGTAAAACAAAACCGGATGAGCGTGTTAAAAATAGGTCAAGTTTTCGACAAGCATTGATTAGACCTGAATTAGGCGGGATTTGTGGGACCATATTGGTATTTTTATTTTTCTTATTGACAGCAAGCGACTCGGGCATGTTTTCTGCTGCGGGTGTCATGAACTGGTCAGTTGTTTCATCGCAATTTATTATTATTGCTGTAGGTGCTTGTTTATTAATGATAGCTGGTGAGTTCGACTTATCAGTTGGGTCGATGATTGGGTTCAGCGGCATGTCAATTGCGCTACTCTCCGTCGTTTTTGGTTTACCGATGTGGGTGGCCATTATCGCTACGTTCATTTTATGCATGGCCATCGGTGCATTAAGTGGTTGGTTAGTGATTAAAACTGGATTACCTAGTTTCATCGTTACTTTAGCTTTCTTATTTATTCTTCGTGGTTTAACTATCTTTGCTGCAATTTCTACCACCAATAAAACTATTGTCGGTGGCATTAAAGATGCTGCAGAAGGCGATTGGCTTGCCCCTGTGTTTGGCGGCAAAGTATTCACTGGTTTATTTCAATGGATGGGTGATAACGGTTGGATTGAAACCTTTGAACGTGGTTTCAAAAAAGGACAGCCGGTTGTAGAAGGTATCCCAATGTTAATGGTTTGGGCTGTAATATTACTTGTATTCGCTCATTGGTTATTAACAAAAACAAAATTTGGTAACTGGATTTTCGCTTCTGGTGGTAATGCACAAGCGGCCACTTATGTTGGTGTTCCAGTTAATCGCGTTAAAATCTTAATGTTCATGTTTACGGCATTTTGTGCCTGTGTTTTTGCAACATCACAAGTTATTGAGTTTGGCTCAGCTGGTGCGGACCGTGGTCTATTAAAAGAGTTTGAAGCCATTATTTCAGTAGTTATTGGTGGCGCATTATTAACCGGTGGTTATGGTTCAGTTATCGGTGCTGCGCTAGGTGCAATTATTTTCGGGGTAGTACAACAAGGTTTATTCTTTGCTGGTGTTGAAAGCTCTCTATTTAGAGTATTCCTCGGCGCAATCTTATTATTTGCAGTAATACTGAATACTTATATACGTCGCATGATCACAGGGGAGAAATAGTATGAGCGAACCAATTATTGAAATGAAAAAGATAGAGAAACATTTTGGATCTGTAATTGCGCTCTCTGGTGTGTCCTTGAAAGTGATGGCTGGCGAATGTTTATGTTTATTAGGCGATAATGGCGCGGGTAAATCGACATTTATTAAAACCATGGCTGGTGTGCATAAACCGTCGGTAGGTGAAATTTACTTTGAAGGTAAAGAGATGGACTTTGATTGTCCTCGCGATGCCATCAACGCAGGGATTGCAACGGTTTATCAAGATTTGGCAATGATTCCGTTAATGTCTGTGGCACGTAACTTCTTTATGGGTAATGAGCCAACTAAAAAAATTGCAGGTATTAGTTTCTTTGATCATAAACTCGCTAACGAAGTTACCATGCGAGAAATGAAAAGTATGGGGATTCACCTACGCTCAGCCGATCAAGCGATTGGTACCTTGTCAGGCGGTGAACGACAAACAGTCGCCATTGCGCGTGCGGTACATTTTGGCGCTAAAGTACTTATTTTGGATGAGCCAACGTCTGCGCTAGGGGTTCGCCAAACAGCGAATGTATTAGCCACCATTGATAAAGTACGTAAACGCGGCATTGCCGTGGTATTTATTACCCATAACGTACGTCATGCGCTTGCGGTAGGTGATCGCTTCACAGTATTGAACCGAGGCCACACATTAGGCACAGCAAAAAGAGGTGAAATAACGTCTGAAGAGTTGCAAAACCTAATGGCCGGCGGTGCAACGCTTGCAACAATAGAAGGTTCACTAGCAGGCACTATTTAACCTTAAGTATATTGATACCCAAACTGGTTGGCCTGGTTTGGGTATCAATGATTATATCTGCACGCTCTTAACCTCTCGCCTCGATCAAAAACTCACATTGTTACTAAATTCTTATTTCTCCTTTCAATAATATAGCTTTTCAAACTAATCCGTATTTCTGCTGTTAATACAGAATTATTCTATCTATCCACATGACCAAGATTTGATTGTTTATTTTAAGTTATTGTTTCGACGTTTAATAAGCGTATTGTTGACTCAATTTTAACAAATTAAGGTATTCCGTATTTCCACCGGAAATACGGAATGATTCTGTATAATAAGCTGTTAGTTTTAAGTGCGCTTCTCAATTATGTCGCACTCTCTATAGGGAAATTATGAACATAGAACATAGTATTAATGAATATGCGGATTGGATCGGCGAAGTATTACGTTTCACTATGGTAGAAACTGATGACTCTTTTATATATACCCCTGTACGATTTGATGATGTAACGATTGCTTTATCCAAACAGAAACTGCAGGAAGAAATTGATTTACTATCTAGCTTTCAAGCATCCTCAGATACAATCTTATCCACGGATAAAAGCTATGAAATTATAGTCCGCGAAGAGAGTCCATTCTTCAGGTTTACGCCTAGGCCTAGAGGAAATGGCATTGTCCTAGAACAAGAAGATGAAGATAATCATGTTAGTTACACTCTTGGTCGCCCCTCAAATGAATTTGTACTTTATTTGATTCAAAAAGCTGCATTACTTGGCGAACCTAGAGCACTACATCGCCCTGTGATGAGCAGTCCAATTATGCGAAGAGAATTAGAAGGTGAGCTTTGTATTCTTGATCTGTTGAGAAAGTTTATTGGTGGGAGAATGTCACTGAAAGTGACATCTCAGTCTAAAAAGAGCGCCTCTGAATTTGAAAAGTTTTCTACTGCTTTTCTATTTAATATTAGTTACAACACCGATACTGCCTTTGTTCAACAACGAGATTTTGAAGAATTACTTCGAACAGGGAGAATAACTAGAAATCGTAGGCAGGATATAGAAGACATTGATCCCCCAAGGCGTTCATACATATCTGATTTAATTCATCACTATCAACTGGCTATTGGAACAGAAAGCCCAATGCTAGAATATATCTCTTTTTATCATATTGCTGAGCATTTTTTTGAAATGATATTTACAGATGCTTTAGTTGAAAAGGTAAGAAATAAAATAACTCACGCTGATTTTTCCTATAGGAGAAAAAAAGATATTTCATCACTTATAAAAGATATTGGAAAGTCTATAAAGTTGAGAGATGACAGCGTTACGTTTAATGAACAGGAAGGTCTTAGACTAACCCTAGAAAGGTATGTGGACTTGAACGAGCTTAAAAATAAATTGAATGAATATGACTCTTCTTTAATTGATTATTATAAATCAAATACTGTTTCATTTTCAGGCGCTAGAAAAGTTGATTTGTCTGGAGAAGATGATTCTCTAATTTTTAAACATTTGGCAAGCCGAATTTACAAAAATAGAAATTCTATTGTGCACAGTAAAGATTCCGAAAAATCAAAATACACACCATTTAGAGATGATGGAACCTTAGTAAAGGAAGTTCCTTTACTAAGGTTTATTTCGGAACAGATTATTTTTGAAACATCAACTGTAATATAAAACTAACAAGGCACTTAAACGTAACTAAAACAGTGGGTTACGTTTCGCTTAATTACACATTTTAACCCACTATTTTAGTCCGCTTAGTGCGGCGTTAGATTAAAAGGAGTGGCATATGCCTACAGATAGAGTCCTCAGTATATCCGCAACAATTATCGCGTTCTGTGCTATTTGCATTTCAATTTGGCAAGGAAACATGGCAAGACAGCATAATCGATTATCGTTGGCACCTTACATAACATCTGCACCAGAGATTAACCAATCCGAGAATAAAAGCGGAGTGTATGTATATAACGATGGAACTGGTCCTGCATTTATTAAAAAAGCGTTTTTAATTGCTAATGGGAAGACTTTCGATTTAACAAAAAATAGCTGGCCAGAAATCTATAAGCACCTTGATATTGAAACATTATGTCATTATCAAAGTTGGTTTAAAGAAGGTACGGTACTTAGGTCTGCTGAAAGTATTAAAATACTTTCCCCTGAAAAGTCTGAAAATGATAAATGTTACATTGAGTTTATTAAGTTCTTAGGATCCTATGAGTTGGATTTACACTTTGTTTATGATTCTATTTATAAAGAAGAATATCAATATAAACAGCGTATAGGCATTGATATTCGAGAATTTGAAACCTATAAAAGTATACTAAAATTTTAATCTAACAAACACATTAAGTCGGAACAAAAACAGCGAGCTATGTTTCGTTCCTCAACAATTTTAGCCCACTATTTTAGTCCGCTTATGTGGGCGTTACATTGCTCGATAAATAATTACGCAGTTAATATGGAGTGTTCTGCAATGGAAAATGAATTAATTAATATTGATAGGTTTCATGATTGCACTGCTGTCGTTATGGATATTTTATATAAAAACTTTCCTAACCCGAAAGACATAGACGTGTATTTTATTGAGCCTAAATCAAGTCGGCAGCGAGCCTTAGTGAACTACGATGATGAACAGCGTTCGTGGGGAAATGGTGAAGAATGTGAAGTAAGTAGTGGACACCCAGAAGTGAAAGAGTAGTAAGTAGCGGACACCCATAAATTTTGACGACTCATAATTACTCTTCTATCTTTTAGTTATGTCGCTTTTACATGCTAAGAGGTCGTTGTTATGACTCAGTCTCGCCAATCTCAAGTGTCGCTATCAGATACACCTTATTATCACTGTATTTCTCGTTGTGTTCGTCGTGCTTATTTATGCGGTGAAGATAAATACACCGAAAAATCATTTGCGCATCGACGCCAGTGGGTGATTGAACGAATGCATTATCTTGCTTCCGTCTTTAGTATTGATATTTGTGCTTATGCGATTATGTCTAATCATTATCATTTAGTATTACATGTGAATGAGCGGCACAGTGAAGAGCTGAGTAATGAGCAAGTTTGTGAACGTTGGTGTCAGTTATATTCCAAGCCTGTCTTAGTGGCGCGTTGGCTGGATGAGCAGACAAGCTCAGCAGCAGAAAATAAAGCGGCATTAGCCATTATTAGTAATTGGCGAGAGCGTCTAGTCGATATATCTTGGTTTATGCGTTGTTTAAATGAATTTATCGCGCGTAAAGCGAATAAAGAAGATGAATGCTCAGGCCGGTTTTGGGAAGGGCGCTTTAAGTCTCAGGCTTTGCTAGATGAAGATGCGTTAGTGACTTGTATGGCTTATGTAGATTTAAATCCAATTCGTGCAAAAATAAATGACAGCGTAGAAACTTCTGAATATACATCAGTTTATGAACGAATACATGGCAACGCCCAACCAGAAGATAACCCATCAAATTATTACTTTAAGAAAAAATCTTTATTTGGCTTTATTGGTGACGCTGATGAAAGCGATAAGATTAATCATGAGCTAGGCATTCCTTTTTCATTGATAGATTACCTTGAGTTAGTGGATTGGAGTGGACGTATCTTACGAGAAGATAAACGAGGTGTAATCGCCAGTCATCATCCTCAATTACTCCATACACTTGGTCTCGATGAGGCTACTTGGTTGACCCTAGCCAGTCGTTTCGGAAAGGATTATCAAGGTGCTGTAGGCTCTTTAGAGGAGTTAGCTTCGTTCGCTGAGCACACTGGTAAATGTTGGATAGCCAGTAAAAACCAATTACGGCGACCAATTCATTAATTTATCACTATCAAAATTTTCAACATATCCTCATTAGCAACTCGCTAATATTAAGCATGTATAACATTCAGCCTAGCGCACTAAATGTGAAGATATTAAGGTCTTGGAACAATGTAAATATCATTATATCCATAGCTTTATTGTCATGTGCTCGTTATTGATTAATAATATTTTTTCTGTAAAAGTTTATGGCTCCAGTTTTTCCCAGTTTTTCATCAGTTTTTCACTTTTGGGGGATTCCAATGATTACAATTTTTACCTCAACGTTATTAATATATTTGATTATTTCATCGTTGGCTTGGTTAGAAGCAAAAAGAAAACGTAGTATTTACTGGAGTGATTTTTGCTCTCCTTTATTGTTGCCTATTTTCTGGTTAACTCTTGCATTTTCTGGCTATGGTTATCGAGGTTTTAGTGGTTTTTATGAGGTTGTAATTATTTTGCTTTCTAGCGCTTTGTTTCTGAACATGCGTGTTTTCATCCTTGACCGATATTATACAAACTATAAAATGAACTCTTACCTTGTGCTGATTTTAGGCTTTATATTAGTATTTTTGTTACGAACCTTTATGCAATATGGCCTTGATTGATTAAAACATAAGAGTGGTTGAAAAATACCATGAGTGTCAGGTCTTTCATTTTGTATTAAACACAAATCGACCTTCTTTATTATCACTTATCTAATTAACCCTATAAACAACTTTACAACTCATTTAATCAACCCTTTGTTCGATTTTTACCAAACACTGGTGCTAGGGGGAAAAGCTTAATGCAATAGCATTTAAACTTGACCTATTGAAAAGCGCTGGACACCCACAAACTTTAATCAATATTTATACTTTACTAATAACGACTTAAAATAACCTAAAGTTAAATTATTAACCTTCTTAACCCTTCGTGGTTAGTCCGCTTTTGACCTTAAAAAAAGGCTCCAAGGCCGTTTAAATGACAATGAAGCCAACAGGGTAAGGGGGGGGGCTTTAAGAGTGTTATTTAGCTACTTTATTTGACGAGTTTTTTCATGCCCGCTAGCATTTTTTCAGCTGTTTCGTAATGGTCACCTTCCCATAGCTGATCATTTAAAAATTCACCGGAATAGAAACCGTCATAACCCGTCGATTGGATGGCATCAATCCATTCTTGTAGTGGAATTTCTCCTTCACCAATTAAGCAGCCGCGTAGTTCTTTTTCGTCGACCCAAGGTTGGTTTTCAGCAGGTCGTAACCCATCAGAAATATGAATATTATAAATCAGTTCTTTATCCACTTTCGCGACTTGTTCTAACGTTGCGCCACGGCATGACCAAAGGTGCCACGTATCTAATACAAATCCAAAGTTATCGCGGCCAACGGCATCATGTAAACGATGATAGTCATCTAATTTGGCAATGGGTGTCCAAGCTGCGCCTTCAAATTGAAAACGAATACTGTGCTCTTTACCAATATCGGCGATGTGCGCAATATTTTGTGCCGTAATTTTTATATTATCTTCCACTGACAGGCCATTTAGCGCTTCAAAGGAATTTAATTGAATAGTTGGTGCACCGATTTCATGAGCAAACTGGCATAAGGTTTCAACTTGCTTAAATACGCTTTGCTGCGTTGCTTTATCAGCCGCTTCAACGCAACCGATAATATCGATTGCTGAAGGTAAAATACCGGCACTATCTAGTTTTGCTTTAAGAGCGGCACTGCTTAAACCACTATTAATATAGCGCCATAATTTCTCAGTATGAATTTCTAAGCCTTGATAGCCCGTTTCTTTTGCAAGGCGAATATCGCTTACAATATTATTATGTAAAGAGCACATACCGTGTAATGCAAATTTCATGGAGTCACCTAATTAATTAACTTGAATTCAGCTCAAGTTCTCTGATAGCTACAACAAGAAAATAACCTCGATGTTGGCTTATTTTCTTAAATGCGATTTTTTAACCATTGTTTTGATCATTGATCATTGATCGTTGGTTATTGATTGCTCAATGACGACTTACTCATAACATCACTGTTTTATTTGAGTGTAATGATTCCAGTGCGGCATCCGCTAATGCTAATGCTCTTTCACCATCAATGCCTGGTGACAATGACGTTGCACCACCTAATACATCTACAAAGTGGTTCCACTCATTTTTGTAGGCACCAGCGTAACGTTGTAAGAAGAAGTATTCTGGATTTGCTTCTACTGCGCCTTGGTTACCAAATTGTTTCACTGAGTTTTCACTAATATTGCCTGCGGATAACATGCCGTTACTGCCATGTACTTCAATTCTTTGGTCATAACCATAACCTGAACGTCGGCTATTATTGATGGTTGCAATCGCGCCTGATTCAAAGGTTAAAACAATTACTGATGTGTCTATATCACCGGCTTTACCTATTTCAGGATCAACCATACAGCTACCGTAAGCTTTGATACTGGTTGGTTCTGCATTCATTAAATAACGCACCATATCAAAATCGTGGATTGTCATATCTCGGTACATGCCGCCCGATGTCTTAGCGTATTCTGCCGGTGGCGCTGCTGGGTCACGCGAAGTAATGATTAATGATTCAACCTGACCAATTGCTTTATCATTTAGACGTGCTTTTAATTCATTGAAATGCGCGTCATAACGACGGTTAAAACCAATGAACAAAATTGAATTATTTTCTTCTACTACTTTCAAGCAGTCACGTACCTTCGCTAAATCAAGGTCGATTGGTTTTTCACAGAAAATCGCTTTGCCGTGTTGGGCTGCTAGTTCAATAAGGTTAACGTGTGTATCTGTGGCAGAACAAATACAAACCGCATCGACATTGGGATCGGCCATTGCTTCTTCGGTGGTTTGAATTTTGGCGTCATATTTTTCTGATAATTCTTCACGTCCCTCTACATACGGGTCAATCACTGAATACACGTTAGTTTGTGTATGGTCATGGATATTCTGTCCATGAATGCGGCCAATTCTTCCAACTCCAAATAATGCAATATTAAACATACCGTTTTCCTTAAAGTGTAAATGTGCTGTCATTTTAAAATTCGACTTTACGTTAATCTTATTTTCAATTTATTCCAACTCTGAGTGCTATTTTTTGACACAACAGACACTTAATTTGCCTCTTGTAGGGGGCTTAAAAAGCGTGAGTAAGATTTATTCTTTTCCTCTTTTAAAAGAGAAAAAATAACACCTATTAATAGGCGCTAAAACAAAAAACTGTGAAAGAAAAATATTTTTCATTTTTATCTGTAGATTGATAATATTGTTTATTTTATGAAACTGCTATTTCTTTACTGATTATTTTTATTGAAACGTTAACCTTATCACGGGAGTGATTTTTAACAAAACAATAACATTTTAAGTTGTTGTTTTTAATTGCTTTTATTTTTAATTGGTTTTTTATGTTATTTTTTATTTTATCTAAAAATAAAAGGTCAATAAATTTTTTTCAAAAAACATTGATAAAGCACTAACTATTAATGAAAAAATATTTTCATTGCGATTTGTTTGGAGTATATTCGATTTGTCTGGCGGCAAGTCAATACTCATTAGGATTTAAAGCTTGTACGTTCAATTATATTTACTAATCACAATTAATCCGGAGATAAGTATGAGTAAAGTTCAATATGGTATTAGCCCGTTAACTTGGACCAATGATGACATGCCAGAGCTAGGCGGGGATATCCCACTAGAAACGTGTCTGAGTGAAATGGCTGAAGCAGGTTTTACAGGCACTGAATTGGGCACTAAATATCCACGTGATCCTGAAGTCTTAGTACCTTTACTTAAAAGTCACGGGTTAGTGTTAGCGTCTGGTTGGTTCAGTGGCAATTTAATGACCAACACCGCTGAACAAGAAATTGCAGCGATGCAAACACATATTACATTACTGAAAGCCGCTGGTTGCAAAGCCATGGTCTATGGCGAAGTCAGTAACTCTGTACATGGTGATATTGCGATCCCTGTTTCTAAGCGTGTCATTTTAAACGCTGAACAATGGGCTGAATACGGTAGAAAAATAACTATTGTTGCCGACCATTTATTAAATGAACACGGTATTAAATTGTCGTTCCATCATCATGTTGGCACTATTTGCGAAACTGAAGCTGATATCGATACATTAATGGAAGTAACGGGACCTTCAGTATTTTTAACCTTGGATACTGGCCACATTACTTATGGTGGCGGTAATCCTGTCAACATCATTAATCGTTGGGGTGATCGTATTGGTCATATGCATTTTAAAGATCTCCGTTTAGAAGTAATGGAAGCATCACGTGCTGCTGATAAATCATTCTTAAATGCAGTATTAGACGGTGTGTTTACTGTCCCTGGCACGGGTGATGTTAATTATGATGATGTGTTTACTGCGTTAAAAGCACGTGATTATGAAGGTTGGTTATTAGTTGAAGCTGAGCAAGATCCTGCCAAAGCAAACCCGTTACAGTTCGCTAAAACGGCTTATAAAAATATCTCCGGTTATGCTGAGAAATTTGCCCTGTAATGCGCTGATTAATTAACTGTATAAACGGTGTTTTTAATAGGAAATCAATTGGTTATTCAACGAATTAACCATTGCATGTTGAGCTTTAATTGGCCGCTTGGTTTCCTACTATTTAATTGAATGTGAGAACAATATGTTTAATGAAGAAAGTCATTTAAAGCAGCCTATTCGTTGGGCTATGGTCGGCGGTGGTCGTGGTAGTCAAATTGGTTATTCTCACAGGAATGCCGCACAACGTGATGGTTTATTTAAATTAGTTGCTGGCGCTTTTGATCTTGATGCACAGCGTGGGTGTGATTTTGCAGTCAACTTAGGTATTGATGAAAATCGCTCCTATGCAACCTATCAAGACATGTTTACACAAGAAAAATTGCGAGAAGATGGTATTCAAGCCGTCTCAATCGCCACCCCTAACAGTACACATTTTGAAATTTGTAAAGCAGCCTTAGAAGCTGAGTTGCATGTTATTTGTGAGAAACCGTTAACTTTTACCACTGAAGAAGCGTATCAGCTCAAAGCCTTAGCGGCTAAAAACAACCGTTTAATTGGTGTGATGTACGGTTATTCAGGATTCCCTATGATCCATCAAGCGCGTGAAATGGTGCGCCGTGGTGACCTTGGTGAATTACGTGTTGTTAATGCACAGTTTGCCCATGGTTTTCATAATGAAGAATATGAAAAAAATGACCCGAGTTTAAAATGGCGAGTTACCCCCGCTGCATCGGGCCCAACTTATGTGATTGGCGACATTGGTACACACGCTTATTACCTTTGCGAAATGATCACTGAGATGGAGGTTGAAAGCTTGTGTTGTATGCGTCAAAGCTTCATTAAGTCGCGTGCACCATTGGAAGATAACGCCCATGTCATGTTGAAATTTAAAGGTGGCGCGGTGGGGACATTATGGGCGTCAGCTGTTAATGCAGGTTCGATGCACCAGCAAAAAATTCGTGTTGTTGGCTCTAAAGCGTCGATTGAATGGTGGGATGAATTTCCTAATCAGCTTCGTTATGAAGTACAAGGTGAAGCGCCACGCATTTTAGAACGTGGCATGGGTTATTTATATCAAGATGATCAAGGTGTTGCTTGTAATCGTGTTGGCGGTGGACATGCCGAAGGGTACTTTGAATCATGGGCTAATTTATATGCGCGTTTTGCACATGCATTTGATGCGGTAGATCGTGATGACCAAGCAGCATTAGACGACATGTGGTTCCCCGGGGTCGAAGCAGGTATTGAAGGAACTCGATTGTGCGAGAAGTGTGTTGAATCCGCAGACAATGGCTCGCAATGGGTTAACTATAAAGATTAAGGAACAAATAATGGCACATGTGAATTTTTTACAAGACAGAGAATTAGACGCAATTGTATTAGGCCGTGCCGGTGTCGATTTATATGCGCGTGAAGCGAACACCGATATTGCAGAGGTCACTGGCTTTGATAAATACGTAGGTGGTTCTGCCGCTAATATCGCGGTTGCAATTAATAAACTGGGTGCAAAGGTCGGTTTTATTAGCTGTGTTGCAGATGATTCATTTGGTCGTTATGTACAAGGTTACCTAGAAAAACAAGGTATTAACTTGGATGGCATGATGGTTGATGCGAATGGTTCACGTACTTCAGTCGCTTTTACTGAGATGAAACCTAGCGATTGTGATGTTCTAATCTATCGCAATAACGCCTCTGATTTAATGTTGAAAACAGAGCAAATTGACCCTGAATATATTAAAAAAAGTAAAACGCTGATTGTGACGGGAACTGCGTTATCTGCCAGTCCAAGCAGAGAAGCAACATTGCTTGCGATGCAGTATGCACGCAGTGTCGGTACGGTCGTTGTGCTCGACGTTGATTACCGACCAAAGACTTGGCGCACTGATGTTGATGCCTCTATTTATTATGGTATTGCGGCTAATTTGTCAGATATTGTGATTGGTAACCGTGAAGAGTTCGACATGATGGAAACCGTGGTTGCGCCGGGTAATAGCGATGACGATCAAACGGCTGCCCGTTTCTTACAAGCCAATTCACAAATCGTGATCATTAAAGCAGGGGAGCTCGGTTCTCGCGTTTACTGTAAAGATGGTCATCAATTTGAACAAGGCATCTACAGAGTTGAAGCTAAAAAACCATTTGGTTCTGGCGATTCTTTTGCAGGCGCTCTTATTTGGACACTCACCGCTGGTGGCACTTTAGAGCAAGGTGTTAGCAATGGGTCTGCGGCTGCCGCTATCAATGTCAGTGGCACCAGTTGTACTGAAGCTATGCCGACTAAAGAAGAGTTGAACTCTTTTATTACGACCTTTGAGCAAGCTGCGCGTTAAAAAAACAAGACAATTTAGACTTACTAATTCACTAACTAACACTAATTAGGATATTAATATGGGAAAGCACATCGCACCTTTTGACAATAAGAACCAACCAATTATTGATGTAAATGATGATACGACACCTTTATGTTTCTTTAATCCAGTGCAGTTGAAAAAGGGTGAAACATTTACACATCAAGTCAGTGGTTATGAAAGCGTTATCGTTTTAGGTGGAGGAACTTGTTCTATCGTTGTTGGCGATCAAGCTTTCCCTAATATCGGTAAACGCGCCAGTATTTGGGATGGTGACCCAGAATCTGTTTATGTCCCTGTTGGGGTGACGGCTGAGATCACTTGTGACAGTGAAGAAGCAACAATTATGATTGCTGGTGGTTTATATGATGAAGTACTTGAGCCGTTTGCCGTGACCACGGTTGATAAGATTCAATATGGTTCAGATGACACCAAAACACACCGTAAAATAAAGCATATTTTAGGCCAAGCAAACGCAGACAAACGTGGTCGTTTATTAGTGAGTGAATTATTTACTGTTGGCGCGGGTGGTTGGTCTGGCTTTCCTGCTCACAAACATGATTGTGACCGTGGCGCATTAGAAACAAATTACCAAGAAGTTTATCAATTCCAATTTAATCCTGGCCAAGGTTTTGGTGCGCAGTTCCTGTATGAGCATGAAGATGATTGTGGGCCGGTTTATCACGTTAAATCAGGCAGTGTTATTGCTATTGATAAAGGCTACCACCCAAGTGTTGCTGCACCGGGTTATGAGATGTATTACTTCACTATTATTGTGGGTAAAACATCGAATTCATTAGTTCAGTATTTTGACCCTCACCACGAATATCAAGTGCATACTATTCCTGGTATTAAAGACATGATTAATAAATTCAAATAAAAGGGAATTTTTATGCTTGTTAATTTAAATGATGTTCTACCCGAGGCGGCCGATAGCGATTATGCCGTGCCTTGTTTTAATATCTTTGGCTATGAAGATGCCCGTGCAATTGTTGATGCTGCCGAAGAAGTGAAAAAGCCTGTCATTTTGGCCTGTAACAAGGACGTGATCGACTTCTATGGTCCGGTGATCGCTGCAGCAATGTTTAATGAATTAGCAAAAAATAGCTCTCAAAAAGTCGTACTACATCTGGATCATACTTATGAGGAGCGTATTGTTTATCAAGCGATTAAAGCGGGCTTTAGTTCGGTGATGTTTGATGGGTCACAACTGTCGCTTGCAGATAATATTGTGCGCACTAAAAAAGTGGCGGAAGTGGCACACGCTTGTGGGGTAAGTGTTGAAGGTGAGATAGGTTCAGTGCCTTATCAAGAAGGCCGTGACCATATTAAAACGATTGATACTAGCCCTTATGAAGCGCAACAGTATGCACAACAAAGTGATCTCGATTGTATCGCGCTGTCTATTGGTAATGTTCATCGCTTAACGGAGCCAACCAGTATTATTGATTTTGAATTATTAAAGCAGGTTGAGGCATTAGTGTCTAAACCTCTGGTTATCCATGGTACTAGTGGTATTCGTGATGAAGATATTTTAAAGCTAAAAAAAACCAGAGTCTCAAAATTTAATATTGGTACTTCTTTACGGCAAGCATTAGGCCATAATTTACGTGATTATATGAATGCGGAAACTGCAAAATTTGATCGCCTTTATTTTATGAAGAAAGCCATGCCTCATGTCAGAGAAGAAGCTATCCGATGCTTTAAGTTATTGTCTTAGACTGTTTAATTGGTTAATCTTTACTAACACTTAAGTAGTGACTTAGGTGTTTTTTTGAGAGTACAAACAATGCCGAATAAAATTGAAGTTGCAACAACATTAGATACATTCAAAGATATCCTCGCCGAACGCTACGACAGCCTGAGTAATCGCCTTAAACAAGTTGCGGATTTTATTAGTGAAGAGCCGATGGTGGTTGCTTTTGAAACAATGTCTGTCATCTCAGTTAAAGCCGGTGTACCTATTTCTACCTTAAGTCGGTTTGCTAATACTTTTGGCTTTGACGGCTTTAGTAAAATGCAATTATTGTTCAGTGATCAATACTTCCACAAACCGCGTGACTATAAAGAACGTATTAAAAGAGCGAAGCAAGATGGCTCGATGCAAGTTGATTCTGTTCAGGGCATATTTGAAAGCTTAGGTGATTCAAATATTAGAGCCATGGAAGATGTGTTGGTGGGTATTTCACCTTCTAAGTTAGAAGATGCGATCAAGCTACTCGCAAAAGCTAGAACCATCTATGTACAAGGCGCACGACGTGCTTACCCTGTCGCGAGTTATCTTTCATACATGCTGATCAAAGAAGATTTGAATGTTGTGTTGTTAGATGGGGCAGGCGGCATGAGTTCTCCTATGCTAAAACAGATGAAAGAGAGTGATGTACTGTTGATCACCACCTTTAAACCACATGCTCAAGAGTCTATTTCAGCCATTGAACGTGCTGATAAAGTCGGTGCTAAAATTGTCGCGATTACGGATCATCAAATGAGTGAATATGGCCGAAAAGCGGATATTTGCTTTGAAATCATTGAAAACGATGTATTAGGATTCCGTTCTTTAACCAGTGCGATGTTTATTGCTCAAACATTAGCTGTAGGTTTAATGTTATAAGCGAGTAGCATTATTTAGGTCATGTTACTTCTGACATGCTATTCATGTAGTGGCATTGTTTAAGCAAGGTCGCTTAAACAATACCACTTAAACAATGTCACTTAAATAGACCCTGTAAATAATGCCACTGTAGTTGAATTATCAATAGACTAGCTTCTTTATCCTCAGGGAGTTAATGATAAAGTTTATTTAGCGCTTCCTTTTTTGATCGTCTAGGCGATACTTTTTTCTTACTCTCTTTTCTTCTATCGCTTGTTTCTATCATCCTCTTCTTTGCGTATTTTTTTTAATAATTGTTAGAGTCATCATCTACTCACTTACATACCTACTTACTAACTGCTTATTTGCCTAGCTATGTTGGGTTGTGTTTCACGTAGTTTTTAGTTTTCCTTTTTGCGCTACTTTTTAAGTTGCTTCTTTCTGTTTATTTTTTTGGAAAAATTTTTCTATTTATAGTTTGTTTTTAACAGGGAAATAAAAGCCACCTCTTTAGTTAATTTATTTTAATTCTCTTTTTAATGTTTTTTGTTATGTAGGGTTAAATAACGGATAGTCTGGTATTTTCTTGTAATGTTAATTAAAACAATGGTTTAGGTTTTGTCTTGGTTGTGGTTATTAATATAGTATGATGCGTTTAACACTTTTATATCAAATCACTATTAATCGTCTCATTTCATTAATATTATGCACTACGCTTTGAAATTTATTTTCTATTTTGCATTTTTTCTATTTTTGTATGGTCTGTAAAGAGCCTATTAATACCCTGGAGCAAATATATGAACACCTTTCGATTAACTACCGGACAAGCCTTAGTAAAGTTTTTAAATCAGCAATATGTTGAGGTTGATGGCCAGCAAGAAAAATTTGTACATGGTGTGTTTACTATTTTTGGACATGGCAATGTGCTTGGACTAGGGCAAGCATTAGAGCAAGATCCAGGTGATTTAATTGTGCATCAAGGGTGTAATGAACAAGGTATGGCTCAAATTGCTGTCGGTTATGCTAAACAACAAAAAAGAAAAAAAATCTACGCGGTCAGTGCTTCTGTAGGGCCAGGCTGTGCAAACATGATCACAGCAGCGGCGACGGCAACGGCTAACCGTATTCCGGTTTTATTGTTACCTAGTGATGTGTACGCTTCTCGTCAACCAGATCCCGTTATTCAGCAAATTGAACAGTTTCATGATTATTCAATTTCTACGAATGATGCATTCCGCCCTGTCTCAAAATATTTCGACCGCATTATACGCCCAGAGCAATTAATGACGGCCATGATTAATGCCATGCGTGTATTAACCGATCCTGCTGATACTGGGGCGGTGACTATTTCTCTTCCTCAAGATGTGCAGGGGGAAGCATATGATTTTCCTGAGCATTTCTTTAAAAAACGTGTTCATCGTATTGAACGACGTCCTGCCTCTGAAGCGATGATCGCCGATGCGGTTGAAGCGATTAAAGGCAAGAAAAAACCGTTATTAATTTGTGGTGGTGGGGTCCGTTACTCTGAAGCACACGATGCTTTTAAAGCGTTTGCTGAGAAATTTAATATTCCATTTGGTGAAACACAAGCGGGTAAAAGTGCGGTTCCTTTTGATCATCCATTAAACTGTGGTGGTATTGGTGCTACAGGCACTTATTCTGCAAATATTCTAGCTAAAGATGCTGATGTGATCATTGGTGTTGGTACAAGAATGACTGATTTCACGACGGCCTCTAAATCTCAATATCAAGATCCTGATGTGACCTTTGTTAATATCAATGTAGCAAGTTTTGATGCTTATAAGTTAGATGGTATTCGAGTGGTCGCTGATGCAAAAGCGGCATTAGATGCATTATCTGAAGCATTAGAAAAAGAAGGTTATCGTTCAGAATACACTGATGAAATTGCGACTGCACGTAAAGCATGGGCGGAAGAACTGCATCGCCTTGATAACGTGCGTTATGAGGATGATAAATTTGTGCCTGAAGTAGAAGGACATTTAGCTAATACCGTCCTTGATGAATACGCGGAAGTATTACAATCTACACTATTACAAACGCGTGTATTAGGTATTTTAAATCAACAGTTATCTGATGATGCTATCGTAGTAGGGGCTGCGGGTTCACTGCCTGCTGACTTACAGCGAGTATGGCGTCCTAAGCAAAAAGATACTTACCATATGGAGTTTGGTTACTCATGTATGGGTTATGAAATTGCCGCGGCTATTGGCGCTAAGATAGCTTGCCCTGAGCAACCTGTATATGCGTTATTAGGTGACGGCTCTTACATGATGCTGCATTCTGAGCTGCAAACGGCTATCCAAGAAGGGATTAAAATCGATATCATCTTATTAGATAACATGAGTTTCGGTTGTATTAATAACTTACAAATGGATAACGGCATGGGTAGCTTTGGCACAGAAAATCGCTTCAGGGACTCTAAAACAGGTAAGTTAACGGGTAAATCTGTGCCTGTCGACTTTGCTAAAAATGCTGAAAGCTATGGTTGTGTCACTTACACGGTACGTAATGACGAAGAGTTAATTGCGGCGATTGCTGATGCTAAAAAACAAACCGTATCCACACTGATTGATGTGAAAGTACTGCCTAAGAGTATGACACATGGTTATGAATCTTGGTGGCGTTGTGGCATTGCCGCTGTTGCTGATAAACCGGAAATTAATAAAGCGGCCGATAAGATGAATGCGATGGTTAAAAAAATCCGTCAATACTAGCCTTATTATTGACGAGTAGTGTTCACCCATTACTCGTCATTTAGCTTGCCGGTTTAACTAATTTGTTTAACTTTATTCAATTTCTTTTTCTAACTTGCCCATTTGATGTTTAAAATCTCGTTTACACATTGATTTACTTATCTATTTTCTTATCTATTCAGTTATCTATTTACTTATTTATTCAGTTACCTATTCTGTTAATTATTCATTTGCTGAGCCAGTTAATTGATAGAGGTTAACAGTACTTAAATAACGCGAATTAACTAATACGATAACTCACATAAATTCTGTTCAAACCTAGATTTAAAGATATATAACCTGAATACTGTTAGCTATTGAAGTGTTTAACGAAAGGAGTTGTTGTGTTGTCATCTAAGCCTTTTTTATCTCATGAACAAACTAAACCATTTTTATTTCATGGACAAACTAAACCATTTTTATTTCATGGACAAACTAAACAATGGATCACCCAACAGGGCGAGTCATTAATTATTCGTTTCTTATGCCATGATCCAGCACATTTAATCACGGCTCATTTTGTGCGCTGTGAGCCTGACAATGAAGACCGTCTTGTTACTGCTAATCTTATTCCATTTGATGCGAAATCAGGCTATTTTCCTGCAACATGTAAGCTCTATCAAGCTGTTATTCCTATTAGTACACATATCGATAATACGTATTATGTCATTAAGTGTTTAACTGAAAAAAGTCAGCTCTGGTTGAGTGCCGCAGGGCAATTCAATCGTATTCCAGGTCGTGAAACTCACTTTAAATATAATACCCAACATCAACCTCCAACATGGATCCAAGAACAGGTTTTTTATCAAATTTTTCCTGATCGTTTCTGCCAAGGGGATCCGAGTATTTCGGTACAAACAGATGAATATTTATATCAAGGTGGCGAACACACCATCATTGCTAAGAAGTGGGGAGAGCCAGTTGCGGTTGCTGGACATGAGTCTACCGGTGCCAGCGAGTTTTATGGGGGAGACTTAAAAGGTATTCAAAATAAATTAGATTATCTACAAGCATTAGGCATTAGTGCGCTGTATTTAAACCCTATTTTTACCGCGCCCAGCAATCATAAATATGACACTACCGACTACCTTAATATTGATCCTCACTTTGGCAGCAATGCTGGTTTTGCAGAGTTAACCAGTGATATTCATCAACGCGGTATGAAAATAATGCTTGATGCAGTGTTTAACCATACTTCCTGCGAACACCCTTGGTTTGGACGTTATCAACATTTCAAAGATAGTGCCTACCAACACTCCACGTCGCCCTATCGAGATTTTTATACTTTTTTAGGTGAAGGCACTAATGAACAAGATTATTATTTCGCTTGGAAGGGCATCGAAAACTTACCAAAACTTAATTTTTTAAATAAAAAAGTACAAAATTATTTCTACAAAGCAGAATCATCGGTTTTAAAATATTGGTTAAAGCCACCTTATAATATTGACGGTTGGCGTTTTGATGTGATCCACATGCTAGGCGAAGGTACCAATGCTTATAATAATGCGCACTATGTGAAGGCATTTAGGGAGTCTGCCAAAGCAGTAAATTCCGACGCGTATATCGTGGGTGAGCATTTTTATGAGGCCACACAATGGTTGCAAGGCGATCAAGAAGATGGGGCGATGAATTATTATGGTTTTGCTCATCCCGTCCGCGCCTTTTTTGCAGGTTTAGATATCGCCTATCATAGCATCGAGATAGATGCTCAAACCTTTGATAACTGGTTAACAGAAAGTCGCGCTAAGATACCTTGGTTAAATCAATTAGCACAACTTAATCAATTGGATAGTCATGATACATCTCGGTTTATTAATCAACTAGGCGGGGATTTAAATAGGTTAAAAGCAGCCAGTATGATGTTATTTAGTTATCCTGGGACACCTTGCTTGTATTATGGCACTGAAGTCGCTTTGCAAGGCGGAAATGACCCCGATAATCGCCGCTGTTTCCCATGGCTAACGCTTGATAAAAATAGTGATGTTTTTATTTTTTACCAGCGTTTAATTAACCTGAGAAAAAATAGAGAAGAGCTTCAGCAGGGGAGTTACCATACACTTTATGCGCAGGAAAGAAGTTTTGTTTTTGCTCGTTGTGAACAAGGTAAAACCAGCATTTATGCAATCAACCTTGAACCACAACCCGTATCATTTACTTTTGAACGATTAGCATTAATGACGAGTGCAACACATTTTTCTGGTTTTGATAATCACAGCCAAGAGTGGCAGCTTGAAGCTCAACAACAACTGAGTTTTACCCTGCCTGCTGAATGTGCATTATTACTGGCTAGTGAAGAAGGATAAGCGGAATAATAAAGTTTAAAAAGCTGATAAAGTAAATCACAATCCGATGGTGATTTATTTTATCTTTGTCATTTTACAATTTTTCATCTCGACTTTTTTATTGTTACTAGCTAACTAATTAACTAACTAACTGAAAAATAAAATGATATCCGTTATCGTTGATTATGAATAAAGCTTTTCTAGTTGATGTGTAGGCAGGGGTTTATCAAAGTAATAACCTTGCATTTTATTAATTCCTAGTTTGATACACAGGTTAAGGTCGGCCTCTGTTTCAATGCCTTCGGCAATAATATTTAACCCTAAGGACTGAAGCATAACAACTAAGCCTGCTAAAAATGGCTTAGTATTTTCTTCTGGAGATGAGCTCGGCATTAGGCTTTTATCCACTTTAACGGTATTAATTGGAAAAGAGTGTAAATGTGAAATAGATGAAAAACCTGTGCCAAAATCATCTAATGAAATTTTACAGCCTAAGTCACTGATGTTTTGGATCATCTTCGTACTATTCTCTTGTTCAACCAATAAAGCCGTTTCGGTTAACTCAAATTCAATATTGTTAGCATCAACAGAATAAATACTTAAGGTAGACTTAATAAACTCAATTAATCCTTCATCGGTTAATTGTATTGAGGATAAATTAATTGACATAGTGAATGCGGGATTGAGTGTTTTTTGCCAAATACTCAATTGCATAATGGCTTCTACTATCACCCAACGGCCAATATCTATGATTAATCTAGATTTTTCAGCAATGGGAATGAATATGTCTGGACGTTGGCTAACACCTTCAATATCAAATCGTATTAACGCCTCCACTCCCGTTATTTTTGCTGTTGATGAGTCAATAACAGGTTGATAAAGTAAATAAAATTCTTTATTTTCAAGCGTAGTGCGTAACTGTTTTTCGATTAAGAAATTTTCTAAAAATGCTTCCTGCATCTTCGCTTCAAAAAAACAGAATTGGCTACGGCCATCACCTTTCGAACGGTACATCGCAATATCTGCAAATCTAAATAGCTCTTTCACTTCACCGCTGTCGCTGGGGCAAAGTGCGATGCCAATACTTGCACCCGATGTGATGATATGGGAACCTATTTCGAATGGTTGCTGTAATGCTTCTATAATTCGTTTTGCTACTGTACTCGCACCATACGCTGACTCTAAATTAGTTAATGTAATTGCAAACTCATCGCCACCTAAACGCGCAAACAACTCACTACCGCGCAAGCAAGCAGAGATTCGTTTAGTTACCGCGATTAATAATTGGTCTCCTACATCATGCCCATAATTATCATTAACATATTTGAAATGATCTAAATCGATTAATAACAGAGCAAGTGTACTTTTATCTCTTTGCTGTTTTTTTATTTCATGGTTTAAGGACTCGTCAAAATAATAACGATTAGCTAGCCCGGTTAGATTATCTCGTTCTGCAAGCTCTTTTGTACGTTGGTGACTTTGTAATAATTCTTTTTCTAAGGAAGCCCGTATTTGTGCATTAGCAATGGCTCTTTGTAGTCTAAAGGCATCGATCTCTGTTTTAACTAAGAAGTCCTGTGCACCAGCATTAATGCTATTAGTGGCTAAGTCATCCTCTCTGGATGTGCTGGTCATTATCACGACTGCTTTTTGTTTCGCCGGCATATCTTTTAATTCAATTAATAGCTCGATACCCTTACGTTGTGGTAAGTTGTAATCTAGTAATACGACATCAAATTCAGTGTGAGCTAATATTTCAAGCGCTTGATCGACCATTTCAACTTGTGTGATATTACACAGTATATTGCTGCGCTTTAATGCTCTTATGATCATTTCTCTATCGATTATATCGTCATCAACAATGAGTATGTTCATTTTACTACCATATCCTTAAACCCTATCTTTGAAGTAATAACAATTTTAATTTAAGCTTTTACTCTTCGGTTAAATGAACAATTTCAAAATAATGTTCTAGCATACTTACTAAACCACAGAATTTATCTCCGGTTTGGCCTTTTACAAAGTATCCAGCAATATGCTCGCCATAACTGGATACGATATCTGACTTTGCTTTTGAGGTAGTCAAAACAAAAACCACTAATTTCGATAACTTTGGATCTGCACGTAATGCTTTTAAAAATTCGATTCCGCCCATTCTGGGCATTTGTAAGTCTAGAATAATCACCAATGGTGGGGTGACTTCTTCTTTTTTTAATAAAGATAAAGCTTCGAGGCCATCGTAAACCCTTACTATCGGATTAGTAATATTTTGTTTTTTGAAGCTACGTTGAATGGTCATTGCATCGATATCATCATCTTCAACTAGTAACAACGTTATTTCATTTGTATTTTGCAATATTAATTAACCTTTATTGGTGGATATTTTATTGATGGATATTTTTATTTTTTAAGCGCCTTTATTTTGTCACAAATATTGCCAATGCTGTCAATTTTTTGTCATTGTCCCTGCTTAGGGTGGTTCTATGTTCCTAATTCAACGGCCATAAAATATTTATTGTGGTGCCACGCTTTCCATCAGATACAATATTGATCCTGCCATGGTAATGTTCAACAATACGTTTAATCATAGCAAGTCCCATGCCACTTCCTTCTACTTTATCCCGTGACTGTAAAGTCTGAAACATCTCCATGGCTTTATTATGAAACTCTTCTGGAATGCCTGGGCCATCATCGTATAACGATATTTCATGGAAGTTATCTTTTGTAGTATAAGAAAGGGTGATCTTACCGGTTGCTTTGTCATGATGTTTTATCGAGTTAGAAATTAAATTTCTTAATACTATTTCAAATGGTGCCAGTGGAATCTTAATATCAATATTCGGAGCATTGCAGGAAAAATTATCGTTGGTTTCCAATAATGATAATATGTCTTGTGCTTTCTCGGCTAAATTGACGTTATCATTGGTCATGGTGGCTAGATTCAAACGCGAATAGGTTAATAGGTCATCTAACAGTTTAAGCATACGTTTACTACGCTGGCGTAATAAAACTAAATGTTTTTTAGAATCATCGGGCAGCAGCTCTTCACAGTCTTCTTCTATCCAACTTGCTAATTGCTCGATTGCATTGAGAGGAGATTTAAGGTCGTGTGAGGCAACATAGGAAAACTGCTCTAAGTCACTATTAGATTTTTCTAAATCCTTATTGGATTTTTCCAAGTCCGCAATCGATTGTGCTAAATAGCCATTGGATTTTGCTAAATGTTTAGTTTGATCTTTTAATTCTTCTGTCATTTGATCTGCATATTTTAGTGCTTGTCTATTGGCCTTGGTTAAAAATATAAATAACATCAGTAGTAATGCGTCAATGACTAAACCGCCCATTAGAATGATTGAAGACTGATTTAAGGTTGTGTCTTGTCTAAAGCTAATATTTGATTGGATCAAAAATGTCCAAGTACGGCCGTATAAAAAGGTATCAATTTTATTAGAGAAAAGTGGATTAGGATCTGCTTCTGTCGTACTACCATTAGAATGATCATCAAATAATAGGTTTTCTCCATCCCATATCTGAATACTCACATGTCGTTTTTTTTCTGCCAGTGTTCCCTTCATTAGTTTTTCCATAATAAAAGGGGCATAGGTGACACCTGCAATCAATTCTCGGCGTTGCTTTACATTGTCAGGTTTAAGTCCATTTTGATAAAACGGTGTGTAAAAAAGAAAGCCTGGTGTTTGCTTGTCATCTTGCACTAGAGTGATCGGTGCTGTCAGCAATGCCTTTCCAGAGTCTCTTGCCATTTTTATTGAAGAGTAACGATTGTCTTCGAAGGCAACATCAAGTCCAATCGCTTGTTTGTTCGATTCGGCTGGCTCAACATAGGTGATTGGCCAATATTCAGGGTTGTCATGAGTTGGGTGTACTTTGTAGTCAGGCCTGTGTATGCGTTGTGCTTGTAAGTACTCGTCGAAATGCTTAGGTTGCACATTGTAAATAATACCAAAACCATTGATTCCTGGATAATTAGTATCTATGTTCAAACTGTTTGAATAAGCAGACCATTGTTGATGAGTGATACTTGAATGCACCACATTACTTGGATCCACAATATTATCTGAATTCACTGCATCGATATAAGCCACACCGCCCCATAATACATTCTCATAAAGTGTCATACGTTCTTTAACAGCATTGACGACTTTTTCTGCTTCACGGGTAAACTGAATATCAAGTTTTTGTGCTTGTTGAAACTGCGAGTAATACCAAGCACTAAAAGTTAGGAGCACCGAAAGTAATACAATTAACCAATGTACTGCATGCATTTTACCTGCGCGAAGGAGTTTTGTTCTTTTTTCGCTGTTTTGTAATGCATGATCCATTAATCGTCTCCAAAGGGGGGTTGTTGATAGCGATAAATTAAGTTGTTTAGTAGGTAATACTTATTTATGTAATGAAATAAAAAGGTATCTATTCAGGACCCCATTATTTAAATCTATTTCTTCGTAGAAAAGTGAGCATTTAAGCGACTAAACGGCACTTTCTTGCCCGAACTAATTACCAAACGAATTGTAAAATTAATAACAAACTAGGACTAAATAGCTTAGTCATTAATCTTTACTGTTTATTTTGCAACCTTTTCTCGCTTTTATTAGAGGCTGAGTAGCTACATAAAAAGACAGTATTTTTAGTTATTGATTGCTTAAAAGTTTTTGTAATTATTGAAATTTATATCATTTATTATTTTATTTTAAGTGTGGCGCACTGTATTTTTTATATTTAATTTAATTGCTTTTATTTAACGGATAAAAAATTTTAAAGCTAAATAGCCTGTTATTACCTAGCCTTATCAACGAGGAATGTTAGTTTAATAGTAGGATTATAACCACCTAAAATTAGTTATTAAACACTGTTTTTTGATTAATAGTTGTTTAAATTCATTTTTTTGTGGTTTGGAAGCATTTTTAATTAAAACTTATTTGTTGATCCAAGTTTGTTAAATAATAGGTAAGTGGATAAATACAGTAATCACAATGCAAAACTTAAGTGTATAAACGCAGGCAATGTTAATGGTAATGGCTAACTTGCCGTAGTGGATGGAAGTGATGAGTGTTATTTGGCTATTTTTTAAAGCGTTTGCTAACAAAACTTAATACATCTTGTGGTATCTATACCTTAATAAGATAAGCTCAAACTTTATTAATCAGGTATCAGTCAGTTTATGTTAGGAAGTCAGTTGTGAAAAAAGAAAATGTTCAAAGAAATGCTGTTTTTAATCATCTGATGACCCTTTGTGCATGGATAGCCTTTATTCTAATTTTGTTGGTGTTAGTGAAAGGTGATCAAATTTTACAATCAGTGGCGATTATTTACCCTGAATTTGCATTACCTGCCTTTTTCATACCTTGGTTTTTATTAGTCATTTCTAGCGTACAAAAGTTACGTGAAAGCCTATCCAAAGTGCCGCTGCAAAGTTGGATTTTAAAAACGACAGTGCCTATTTTTATATTTGTATTGCCTTTTTTTACTACCTGGTCAACAAGTTCGCTTACAGGTCATCATGAAACTATCGGCTTTGAAGGGTATTGTGTTTATTTGGCTATATTGGTTTTGTTTATGGTGCATTTTTTACCTGTTTTTAGTACTAAGCAGGTGTTGGTTAAATAGATGATGGGATGTGCCAGATCACTAACGCTACAATTTTTGTCGCCATTGACGTCCCACATTATATAATCACTTAAATCGCTACTTAAATAGCTACTTAGGTCGCCACTTAGCGCATTACTTTGGTGACTAATATTTATTAGCGACCTTATTCGCTTGTTAGATCCATCTTCACGCTTATTAACATCTCCTCTCAACACAATAAGTGTGACCCTCACTATAGAATCTTAAGCTAGATCTAATAATTGAAATTAACGCTTAGATGAAAAATTGTAATCGTTTACACTATTGTTTTGCAGTGTACAATTTAAGAATGATATTGCTGTTTAGCTTCTCTCTTTAATGCTTCATTTTGTATGGCTTGTATCGATTATATTGGTTGTGCGCTGTACATATTACACAAAATAATAAGTGATTTTAATCAGCAGAATAGATTCAGTAATTATTATAATTGAGCTAATAAGCCTATTTTAGAGAGGAATAAAATGAGAGCATTTACGGAAATAATCAAAGCACGTGATTGGGAAAATCAGCATGTAACTGCACAAAATGTAATGCCTGCCCATGCACCTCTTCATGCCTTTCACTCTTCTGAAGCGGCTCGTCACAAACTAGATTCTGAATTTCAGCATTTATTAAACGGACAATGGTTATTTCAATTATTTTCCAAACCTGAGTTAGTGCCGAATGAATGCATTGAAGTTGATTATGATGATAGTGACTGGCCTGAAATCACGGTGCCTAGTAATTGGCAACTCCAAGGTCACGATAAACCTATTTATACCAATATAAAATACCCTTTTCCCGATAACCCTCCCTTTGTACCAGCGGATAATCCAACGGGGGTTTATCGCGTTAACTTTGATCTGCCTGCTGGGTGGGCTGGGCGCCAACAACGTATTAATTTTGATGGTGTTAATTCTGCTTTTCACTTGTGGTGTAATGGTGTTTGGGTTGGTTACTCACAAGATAGTCGATTAGCTAGCGAGTTTGATCTTAGCCAATATTTGGTTGCGGGTAAAAACCAAATAACGGTGATGGTATTACGTTGGTCAGACGGTAGTTATCTTGAAGATCAAGATATGTGGTGGTTAAGTGGTATTTTTCGTGATGTGTATTTATTGAGTAAACCGCTTGTTGCAATACAAGATGTTACCGTGACCACCGATTTAGATGCTTGTTTTAATAATGGAACATTAAAAGTTTCAACTCGATTATCTCAACAACAAAGTGAAGAGAAAAACGCAGAGCCTCAAATGTATCGTGCACAAGTGCAACTGTTTGATGCGGATTTAAATCCAGTGACAGAGCCAGTTATTACTGGCTTTGGTGAACGAATGATTGATGAGAAGGGGGCATTTAACGATCTTGCTGAGCATCAAATTAGCTTGCTGTCTCCGCATAAGTGGAGTGCAGAATCCCCTTATTTGTATCGTGTTGTTGTTTGCCTGCTGAGTGAAACTGGCGAAGTGCTTGATACGGAAGCCTATCAAGTTGGTTTTAGAGTGATTGACATTAATAATGGTCAGCTTAAATTAAATGGTCAAGCGTTGCTAATACGCGGTGTAAATCGTCACGAGCACCATCCTGAAAAAGGCCATGCAGTTTCCTATGAGGATATGTTATTAGATATTAAGTTACTGAAAAAAAATAACTTTAATGCCGTTCGTACTGCTCATTATCCTAATCATCCTAAATGGTATGAGCTATGTGACCAATATGGTTTATATGTAGTCGACGAAGCTAATATCGAAACACACGGCCAATTCCCGATGTCACGGTTATCTAATGATTTGAGTTGGCTGAATGCTTATATGCGCCGTATGACACGCATGGTCGAGCGAGATAAAAATCATCCTTCTATTATTATTTGGTCATTAGGTAATGAGTCAGGCATTGGCAACCATCATCATGCTATGTATCAATGGACAAAACTCAAGGATCCTACTCGTCCGGTGCAATATGAAGGGGGTGGAGCAAATACTGCTGCGACCGATATTATTGTACCCATGTATGCGCGCGTCAATGAGGATGTATTAACCCCTAATGCGGCTGAAGTTGTGCCTAAACATGCCATTAAAAAGTGGTTGTCGCTACCGAATGAACAACGTCCGTTGATCCTGTGTGAATATGCGCATGCAATGGGTAACAGTCTAGGTAGTTTCGATAAGTATTGGCAGGCTTTTCGTGAGTATCCTCGTTTACAAGGTGGATTTATTTGGGATTGGGTTGATCAAGGGTTAACAAAAATAGATCATACTGGCGAAAAGTTCTGGGCTTACGGTGGTGACTTTGGTGACCACATTAATGACCGTCAATTCTGTATTAATGGCTTGATGTTCCCGGATAGAACGCCGCATCCTGACCTATTTGAAGTTAAAAAAGCGCAACAGTTTTATCAATTTACACTGCTTGATGATGCAAATCTCAGCATTAAGGTGCGAAGTGAAAACCTATTTATTGATGCTAATAATGAAACCATTCGTTGGACGGTGACCGAGCAGGGTGAGGTTATTGCCAGTGGAGAGCTTGTGTTGCAAGTGCAGGCGCAAAGTGAACAAATATTGGTTTTGCTTGAATGTTATCCTCCTCAAAAAGCAGGTTGTGATTATTTCCTTAATCTTGAAGTGTTGTTAACAGACGCTACACCGTGGGCTGAAAAAGGTTTTGTGGTGGCGACTGAACAAATGCCATTAAAATCGGCGCTAGGGTTAGCAACTATTTGTTTAGCAAAAGGTGATGCGCCTGAATTAATTGATACAGAAGATACAATTACTATTAATGGAGTCGGTTTCCAAGTTGACATCGATAAACAACAAGGCGAGATTACCGAATGGGTTGTTGATGGCGTCAGTAAGCTATTACAGGGACCTAAGGATAACTTTTTCCGTGCACCATTAGATAATGATATTGGGACTAGTGAAGCTGACTGTGTTGATCCTAATGCATGGACGACTCGCTGGCAGACCGCTGGTTTATCAAATCTGATGGTTAAGTGTTTAGCAATAGAAGCGGTCGCATTAACGCATGAAGTGATTGTTAAGGTACAGTTTGGTCACTATTATGATGATAATTTACTGATCACAAGTCAGTGGCAATATGCCTTTAATAGTGAAGGGCGTGCATTAATTGATGTCAACGTTCAAGCTGCTAAATCACTGCCTCCTTTGCCAAGAGTTGGTATGCAACTAGTGGTAGAGGATGTGAGTGATGAAGTGAAATGGTTTGGTCGAGGGCCACACGAGAACTATCCAGATCGTATTTTATCTGCACATATTGGTCGTTATACGAGTTCAATTGAAGCGATGCATACGGCATATATTTTTCCTTCTGAAAATGGTTTGCGCTGTGATGTTAAAGAGGCTTCAGTAGGTGATTTATCGGTTACGGGGGATTTTCATTTTGCTGTGAGCCGTTATAGCCAAGCTAATATTACGATGGCGAAACATAGCAATGAGTTAGCGGCTGAGCAGAAATTATATGTCAGCTTAGATGGCTTTCATATGGGAGTGGGTGGTGATGATTCATGGAGTCCAAGTGTACATAAAGAGTTCTTATTAGATAAAGCACATTACCACTATCAGTTATCTTTGAGTTTTAGCTAAGGGCGACCAATAGTATTTGATTAAATACTGAACGACAGTTTTAGTTAAATACTTAATTATTTACAGGGTCTGAAAAATAGATAATAAAAAACCACAGGTTAAATAACCTGTGTTTTTTTTAGTTTTAGCCAATTTAAACTTTTTAAGTTATTAACAAAATTAACTTAACTTAATTTAAAATGCTCAACTACTTTCACTAATTGTGTTTTATTATTTTTAATTTCATTACTGTTGTTGAGTGTTTTTGTGTCATTTTTCTCAAGCTCTATAACCATATTTTGAATCATAGTCATATTGCGTGATATTTCATTGGTGGTGACACTTTGTTGTTCAGCTGCGGCAGCTATTTGCATATTAAGCGCGTTTATTTCTACAATTGAACTTGTCATTAAATCTAATGACGTCGTGCTCTCTTGCGTGGCCTTAGCCGAAGCCTGACAACCCGCTTTGGTGCTTTCTACTGCATTCACTACGGAAGAGGTACCTGCTTGTAGTTGTGAAAGCATCGTATTAATTTCTTTTGTAGAAGCCTGTGTACGACTAGCTAGTGAGCGAACTTCATCAGCAACTACCGCAAAACCACGCCCTTGTTCACCTGCTCTCGCCGCTTCGATGGCTGCATTTAATGCCAGTAAGTTAGTTTGCTCAGCAATACCACCGATAATACCCAGCACGCTACCAATTTTAGCGATGTCATCGTTGAGGGTGAAAATTGACGCCGACATCTCTTCGACATCATTGATTAGCGCTTCAATACTGCTAACTGAATGGCGTACCAAACCTTTACAGACTTTAGCTTGTTGCGATGAATCTTCAGTGAGCCGTGATGCGCTTAATGCACTTTGGGCAACAGAGTCGGCCGTTGCACTCATTTCACTGATTGCACTTACAGCTTGTTCCGTTTCCTTTGCATGTGAATTTAACAAATCATGATTGAGTGATACTGTGTTTGAGATTTTTGCTACTCCGTTATCTAGTTGCTCTGTTGTGGCGGCAACATCCTGCATAAGTTGCTGTAAATGTTCTGTGAAACTGTTGATACCGGTAGCGATTAAGCCAAGATCATCTTTACTGCTGACCTTTAAGCGTCGTGTTAAATCTGCTTCACCACTTGCTAAGTCGGTAACAACGTCGCGTAAATTTTCGATGGGACGATAAGCAAGTCGCACTAAAAAAATGCCCAAAGCAAGTAACACTAATCCTGCGATGAATAATGCCAAAGTGATCGCGCTATTGATGCTATTGGTTTGCTGGGCAATGTAGGATTTATCAATGTAACCCGTTAAGTGCCATTGTTTATCACCTACTTTGATTTGGTGTTCTACTTTGAGTAGATCGCCATCGACTTTATTATCAAATAAAGCGAAACCGGCATGATCATTTAATGTTAAATAACTGCCTGGCATTGAAGCGTTTTTGAGTAACGTTTGAATATATGTTAAATCGAGAAAGAAAATATTACCTCGCCCATTTTTACCTGGAATAGTCACTGTGATCACTGCTTTATCATTTTCTGTAAAAATATCACTAACACTCATTTTATCGCCTGCTTTTACAAGCATGTTTAAAATAGGATCTTTTTTAGCTGGGTCAGTCTCGGTACCTTTATCAGTAAACAATATTCCTTGAATTACTTTGTTAATACGAAAGAAACCAGACTCTTTTTGTAATTCATCTAGGCTGTTTGATCCTGTATCAATATTATTAGCCAGTAAAATTTTACTGCCCATATCGCTATTTAACTTATCTCTGACTAGATTAAGTTGGCTGGTGGTGCTCTTAACACTGGTCTCAAAAATGTAATTATTGATATAGTAGTTTGCGCTGAGGTAAGAGGTGAAGATGGCAAGAACAAGAATAAAAATTAAAACTGAAAAAATTTTACCTTTAAAAGACATGTAATGATCCTTTTTAAATCATTAAGGGCAAAAGAATTCACCTTTGCCCTTAATTAATGTCACGCTAATGTTTATTTTTTGTTGGCATATTTCATTGAATCCAAGGCAACAGCGAAGATGATAATGCTACCTTTGATAATGTATTGCCAATATGGGCTAACACCGATATAGGTCATACCGTAGTTAATAATGGTAAAGATAAGTACACCGGTCACAACACCAAGTACACGTCCTACACCTCCGGCAAAGGAAACGCCACCTACGACACAGGCTGCAATCGCATCAAGCTCATACATGAAACCTAAGTTGTTTGTTGCGCTACCAATACGGCCTGCTTCTAACATACCGCCGAAGGCATAAAACACACCTGATAATGCATAGATTTTAAGTAACGTGATAGGTACATTCACGCCCGATACTTTAGCGGCTTCTGGGTTACCACCAATGGCAAAGATATTTTTACCAAATACCGTTTTGTTCCAAATGATCCAGACAATAAAGATAGCAATGGCTGCGTAGAAGGTTAGATAGGAGAGTTTAAAATCACCGAAACGAATGAAACCCTGTGCAAATTCAGAAAAGCGATCGTCAAAACCTGCAATCGGTGATGCGCCTACCGTATCAAAGTATAAAGAGTTAACACCATAAACGATGATCATGGTGCCTAAAGTAGCGATAAACGGCGTTACCTTTAAATAGGCAACAATAATACCGTTGATAAGTCCAATTAACGCACCGACAGCACAGACTGCAATGATAACGGCTACAATTGGAATATCGCCTAGGTCCGGAAATACTTTATTAACGTTGTCCGAAGCTTGTAATAAAGTGGCCGATAATACCGCTGCTAAACCTACTTGGCGACCCGCGGATAAATCGGTACCTTGTGTGACGATTAAGCCTGCTACACCCAATGCAATAATAATACGTACAGAGGATTGCGTTAAAATATTACTTAAGTTACGCAAACTTAGGAAAGAGGGTTCTTGAATAACAATAACTGCTAACAAAATAAATAAAACCGCGTAGATACCACCTTCTTTGAGGTAGCGCATCCCGCCGAGTTTCTTCAGTGTATCCATGGTCAAATCCTTTTATAAATAGAGTGCTGCAAGCGCTAAAATTTCACTTTGAGTGGTTTCTTTGGTATTCACAATGCCTGCAACGCGGCCATTACTCATTACCAAGATTCTGTCTGTGATGCCCAATAGTTCAGGCATTTCAGATGAAATGATCATGATACCTTTGTCTTTGTTAGCGAGGCTGAGTATCAATTGGTAAATTTCAAACTTTGCACCTACATCAATGCCGCGTGTAGGTTCATCCAACATTAAAATTTCAGGGTTTGTTAATAACCATCGACCAATGATCACTTTCTGCTGATTACCACCAGAAAGTGAGCCAATATTAGTTTCGTGGGTTGGTGTTTTGACACTCATGGAGTCAATCACCCACTGTGTATCACTTTTCATTTTTTTGTTGCTGAGCAAACCACTTTTAGTTTTGTATTGCTCTACATTCGCGACCAAAGCGTTAAATGTTATATCTAAATTACTATAAATTCCGGTTGCTCGGCGCTCTTCGGTTACCAGTGCAAAGCCATTATTGATTGCTGCGTGTGCATCTTTATTAGCAACGGATTTACCATGCAAAAGGATCTCGCCTGAGCTGCGTTCGCGAATACCAAATAAGGTCTCTACTATATCGGTTCGTTTGGCACCAACTAACCCAGCAACCCCTAAAATTTCGCCTTTATGCAGATTAAAACTGACATGATTAATGGAAGGTTGGTTGGTTGCGGTGAGATCTTTTACTTCTAAAATAACTTCTTTAACCACATTGGTTTTTTCTGGGAACCGATGTGTTAAGTCACGACCAACCATTTTATTAATGATTTGATCCATATCCAAGCCCGCTAAAGGACGTGTTTCAATCCAAATACCATCTCGTAAAATGGTTATTTCATCGCATATTTCAAAGATCTCTTCCATCTTGTGTGAAATATAAACAATGCCGCATCCTCTTTCTTTTAACTTATTAATTATTTTGAATAAATGTCTGACTTCTTTTTCGCTTAGCGAAGAAGTTGGCTCATCCATGATCACTATTTTAGCGTCATATGAAAAGGCTTTAGCAATTTCTAACATTTGCATTTGAGAAACAGATAAGGTCGCGACTTTAACTTTTGGGTCGATATCAATATCTAATTCTTCGAAGATTTTCTTAGTATCGGTGTACATTTTATTATGGTCAACGAAGAAACCTTTTAAAGGGTATCGGCCTAACCAAATATTATCCATTACCGAACGCTGTAATACTTGATTTAGCTCTTGATGTACCATAGATACGCCAGCTTCTAGCGCTTGTTTTGATGACTCAAAGTTAATCTCTTTACCAAGAAAAACAATTTTGCCTTCATTCTTTTCATAAATACCAAAGAGACATTTTAATAAAGTGGATTTACCCGCGCCATTTTCACCCATCAGTGCATGAATCGAGTAAGGACGCACCTTCAAATTCACTTTATCGAGTGCTTTTACACCGGGGAATTGTTTGCTGATCCCAGTCATTTCTAACAGGAATTCATTTTCTACATTTGTGGTCATAATAGTGTTTCCGGTAGGATTAATGGTGGAAAAGAGGGCTTTTCCACCAGAGTCAACGAACGTTATTTAAACGTTATTCCATAGTACTCTTATCAACACCTACATAAGGAACACGGACTACGTTATCCACTAAATTCCATTCAGTACCTTCTGCTGCTGCTTTTCCTTGCGCTAAATTACGTGTTAGTTCGTAAGTTGCTTTCGCTTGGTTAGGTGCATCATTTAGTACTGTTCCTGCCATTTGGCCAGATTTAACCATTGCTAAGGCTTCACTTAATGCATCAACACCAAATACAGGTAAATCTGCTTTACCGTTTGCTTTTAATGACTCAACTGCGCCCATTGCCATGCCATCGTTGTTGGCAATAACCACTTCAATATTATTTCCATTTGGACCAGAAACCCATGCATCCATTTTGTCTTTTGCCATTGCGGTATCCCACATAGCAGTATCAAGATGTAGTTGTTCTGTTTTGTGGCCTTTATCATTTAAAGTGCTAATCACATAGCTTGAACGTGCTTCTGCATCTGGATGACCTGGTTCGCCTTTTAACAGAACAAACTGAATAACACCATCGCCGTTACGATCCCATTTTGGATTTTCAGCCCATTGCTTAGCAATTAGCTCGCCTTGGATAATGCCAGCATCTTTAGACACTGTACCAACAAAGTAAGCTTTGTCGTAACTGGCTAAATCTTTAGCTGATGGTTCTTTGTTATAAAATACAATTGGGATGTTATCTTCTTTGGCTTTTTTGATAATGACTGGCGCTGCTGCTGGATCCACTAAATTAACGGCAAGTGCTTTAACACCACGCGAAAGTAAAATATCAATTTGATCATTCTGCATAGATTGACTATTTTGAGAATCATTCATTAAGAGATCAATGTCATCATCTTTTTCTGCTTCTTTTTCAATTGCTTGACGTACTACCGCCATAAAATTATCGTCATATTTATAGACAGTAAAGCCTAGCTTGGTATCTGCAATAGCAGAATGACCAAAAGTCATTGAAGCACATAGAGTCGCTAACATAGTTAATTTCTTCATGATAAGTCCTTTCTCAATTATTAATATTAATTACCTAAGAATGGTGGGAGTATTTCGAGTACTCTTTAACCACTGGAGCGAGTCTAGATTAATAAATGTGAAGTAAATGTGACCATCTTTGCAAAATAAATGTAAGCGTTTACATATTTTTCTTTTTGCGAGCTAATAGGGATTGTTACGCTTTATTACAAAGCATTTTTGCTAAGTATCGGGATTGGGATATTTTAAAAGCAGGAAAAAAATTGAACATAATTTTCCATGATAAGTGTATTTTTTCTTTTTATAATTTTAAATTATAATTTTAAGTTGTTCATTTTTAAAGATTAATTTTTATTTTTTAATGTTGTAAATTAAGTGTGGATTGGTTTTTTATTTGCAGAGTCATTTGTTAATCATGGCGGGGGGAAGTGGAATTTTATTTATGAAACTCTATTTTTATGTATTTTACTAGTGTGCTGGATCACTTTTGACTAAAACAATAAAAAGTAAATTTAAACATTTTATAATACCTATTTTTATCGATTGTTAGTCGTTTGTTAATGAGCTTTTAATTCTCGATGACGATAATAAAAACATATAAATAAAGTGCCAAGTAGGGAACAATTAAATTGGCTCCATTAAAAGGGGGGTCATAGCTAAGTGCTGTTAAGTATTGACCTTTGCTACCGAATTTCTGATCACGAGTGAGGGAATGAAATGAAGCTGTTCAGGCTCAATATTGAGATCATTGGTACGTTTTAATGCTAATAATGCCGCTTTTTCAG
>Ga0316197_10000196_pt1 | contig 45509 bp, 39 predicted proteins | sample OudBiesiAoxic_MG_FD_204939 | JGI IMG/M metagenome (GOLD analysis project Ga0316197, IMG submission 204939) | Coastal sediment microbial communities from Oude Bieten Haven, Netherlands - site A oxic | ecosystem: Environmental > Aquatic > Marine > Coastal > Sediment | place: Netherlands... | reverse complement strand
ATATATCGAGTATTACAATACGAAGCGGATTAAGGTAAAACTAAAAGGCCTGACTCCGATAGAATATCGAAACCAGGCCTTACAAGCCGCTTAACTAAAATGTCCAACTTAACGGGGTCACTTCAATTGCTGGCTTTTTTTGTTTTATGTCGCAGGAAGATTAAAGCTGCATTTCAATCAAATTTGCTAATAGAGTTTCACGAGGCTTTTTTATTTCTTAATGATAAATAATCCTTATCGTTGCTAGTTTTTAAGCGTACGAACAGTAATTTCAGAATATTTGGAATACTCCTGATACGTCATAAATGGAACTGGAACAACGACTTGAAATGACAAAGGGTTATTCATGGTGGTATCCTTTTGGGTTACTGAATACTTATTAATGCTAACAAAAACCGTGACATCTCATTTCATGATCTTCCAGAAAAAGCACTTGAAGAAAAAGAACAAGATATAGGTAAAATTTTAGATACTATGGTGGTTCGTTCTTCCGATATAAAAGATGAACGTAAATTCTTTGAAACTGATTCAGGGGCAATTAAAGATAAAGTGAAGTTTTGTGATACTGCTGTTTTTATCATGCAAGAAGATAAAGACTGGGAGCGAACTCCAGAGCTTGAAGCTCTCTGCGACACTCTATGGTCATTTGTCGAGAGAAGTAATTAAGTGATATAAAAAAATTAGAATTTTTTATCATATTTATCTAAAAATTTTTCAGATAATCCAATAATTCGACCTGCTGTAATATTTTTCTTTCGAAGATTCGTATTTTGATCATTAGTTAATAACTGGCGTAGATCTCTCATAAGTATGGGATCTACCGAAGGGTAAGATGAGTCAACTTTTCTAATCCTTTTTATCAAAAAATTAATTTTTGATATTAAGGCAACTCTTTTTTGATAACTGTCTGTAATTGCTTCATCCGTTAGCCACTCATCACTAATATGGATCATTAACTCATCAAATACATCTTCAATCTTATCGATCAAGCGATTAACTTCAGAATTCTTTGCTTGACTCTTTGTCCGTTGGTCTTGTGAGCGACTAGCATATAGCCAGCCACTAACAGCAACGATAACATTGATAACTGCTATAATAATCTTTGTAATATCAAAATCATCAGGCACTTAGCTTTTCCCTAAAGCATCATCAATATATTCATGAATTTCTAAAATTAAACTCGGATCATCTTCAGAAATTAAATTATTTCTTACAAATAAAACTTTGTCTCTACTGATTTTAGCTCTAATCAATCCACCAAAAACTTCTTCTAAAAAAGAAGAACCAAAGCCAAAAACTCCATCTAAATTAACTATTACATCATTTTCTGCCAAAGCAGGAATAAGAATAGTATCTCGAAATTCTTCACCACTGTAGTCACCAAGTTTAATAAATCTTGGACCAGGGAAAGCTGAAAAATCTTGAACGTTTATAGTTTTAGTCATTTAGTTGTACCATCGTTTAACTTTATACTCCAACCCGTAACAGTGCCTTTAATTGACACGTCATTATCAAAGCACCGTTCTTGTGTCTTTGCTGTATCTGAAGATGTTTTAAAAGTATAAGTACCTCTATTTGAAAGCACTTGCAGCGTTGAATTAGGTGTACATTCAACAATGGCCCTTAAATCTTGACCACCTTTACCTCTAAATTCTTCAGCTGTTCTTGTCTTTTTCACAAACAGAGATGCTTGAATATAATCAGAATCTTTCGTAAATGTTCGTTCTAGTCGATTCCCTAAACGAGTAATCATACTAGGTGATTGTGTCCTTGGTAGAGTATAAGGAATTCCGACACCTAAGTCACATACTATTACAACTAAGTGGCCATCAACAACTGCTGATAAAGACCACCATTTCTTATAAGTTTTCTTTGTATCATTACAGAATTTATCATCATACCCATGTTCAACACTATTGCACATTGCTTCTAAAGCTGGGCGATATAATTCACCCTTACTTACAACTTCTTTAGGTAATGATTGAAGCATCTCTCCAAGAACAGCACTTTCAACCGACTCTCCGGATGTAACTTGCCAGCAATCAACATGATTTAATTTCTTATACTTAGGGCTAGCGACTCCAATCAGTTTAAAAAAACCAACTTGGCTAAGTACACTTGAAACAACTGATATACCATTATTACCATTTTGAATATAGGGCACTGTAGGTGGATAAATCACTTTATATTTAGTTTCTGGATATTGAGATTTTAACTTATCAACAGTTGCAAGTAATAATGCACAAGCTCCAGCAGTTATGGCTCCAGAATTCCTAAAGCAAATACAAACCACGGCCCCTTTTGATGCCCTAGTTTTTTCTTCTAGATCTTCAATAAAGTGCATCGTCTTTATATGATTCTGCTTCTTATATATACATATAAGGTTAGGAGCAATAACCTTAAGTACTTGTTTATACTTAGGTTTTTTGGGCGGTTTTTTCTTTGCATAAGAGTTTTTACGAGCAGCACCATCTCTTTCACAGCGAGCTAAGTTAGAATGATAATTTTTTCTAGAAGCTCTAGCCAAAAGAACTTTTTTACTTTTATTGTTATTGTTATTGCGCAAATACCACCTCCTAAATGATCGCATCATCTTAGCTTATATTTCTATATACTGCACTATTTCTTGTTTAATAATCATGATGTTAAACATTGCTTTTCACTGCTCACCTTCACACTCTATATAAAAACAGTATAAAGGTATTTTCATGGCTATCCGCAATTTAAAAGACAATTCAAAGAAACCTTGATTATGTGAGTGCTACCCTACTGGCCGCGAAAGTAAACGTATGGCTGGTGAAATTATCTTTGTAGATAGTAAATGGCAAAAAGGCGCACCAAGTATTTCAACATTAAATTCTGAATTGGCACGTTTTAAAGCGGTATTTGAAAAACTTAAAGAACTGGGCGAATGGAAAGGTCCAAACCCATTAGAAAGCATTAAGCCATTTCGTGATCACGAAAGACCAATGAGCTTTTTAGCAAAAGAAGAGATCGCCCTACTTCTTGAAAAAGTATCTGAACACAAACGCCAAGATATGCTGAAGATAGTAAAGGTGTGTTTAGCTACTGGTGCGCGTTGGAATGAAGCAGCACAATTAACTGGTAATCAACTTTCTAAATTCAAGATCACTTATACCAATACAAAGAATAAGAAAATTCGCTCTGTTCCCATCAGTGAAGAGTTGTATAACGAAATCCATAAACCAACATCGGGTAAGCTATTTGAAGAGTGCTATACCCCTTTTTGCTACATTTTAAAGCATAAAATAGGTATTGATTTACCAGCTGGTCAAGCCTCTCACGTTTTACGCCATTCTTTTGCAAGTCACTTTATGATGAACGGTGGAAACATATTAGTTTTACGTGACATTCTTGGTCATGCAGATATCCAAATGACCATGCGTTATGCTCATTTTGCACCTGATCACCTAACTGATGCGATAGCAAAGAACCCTCTCTCAAATTTATAGTTTATGCACTTTTATGATTAAAGAGTGCATATTCACTTTTAACCAGAAGATAAAAACAAAATAACTGTCGCCACTTTGTCGCCATTTTTCATTTTTAGGCCAAAAAAAAGGCCGCTAAATGCGACCTTTCATTATTCGGTTTTTCCGAGGTATCGAGTTATCACTCTTTACCGTAAACGTTGTTCTCTTGCTCTTGTACTCGGATGAAAGTAGTACGCTTAGTTAGCTCTTTAAGCTGCGCCGCGCCTACGTATGTACAAGTTGAACGTACACCGCCAAGGATGTCAGAAATCGTTGTATGAACTGAACCACGGAATGGTAATAGTACGGTTTTTCCTTCAGCTGCACGGTACTTAGCAACACCACCTGAGTGCTTGTCCATCGCGCTTTGTGAAGACATTCCGTAGAATTTCATGAATTGCTTACCGTCTTGCTCGATAACTTCGCCGCCTGACTCTTCATGACCTGCTAGCATACCGCCAAGCATTACGAAATCAGCACCGCCGCCGAACGCTTTAGAAACGTCACCAGCACATGAACAACCGCCGTCACCAATGATACGACCACCAAGGCCGTGTGCTGCGTCCGCACATTCAATGATTGCAGAAAGTTGTGGGTAACCAACACCTGTTTTAACACGTGTAGTACATACAGAACCAGGGCCGATACCTACTTTAACGATATCTGCACCAGCTAGGATAAGCTCTTCAACCATATCACCAGTAACAACGTTACCAGCAGAAATTACTTTGTCTGGGAATTGTGCACGTACTTTTTCTACGTATTGAACTAAATGCTCAGAATAACCGTTTGCGATATCAACACAAATAAAGATCAAGTCATCAGTTAATGCCATGATGTCTTTTGTCTTTTGGAAATCAGCGTCAGAAGTACCAGTAGAAACCATTGCATTTTTAAGAACAGATGCATCGTTCTCTTTTACAAAACCAGCCCAATCTTCAACCGTATAGTGCTTATGAATCGCAGTCATTACACCGTGCTCAGAAAGTGCTTTTGCCATAGCAAAGCTACCAACAGAATCCATATTAGCTGCAATTACAGGTGTACCAGACCATTGACGACCACTGTGTTTAAATGTAAAATCGCGGGTTAATTCGACTTGAGAGCGACTTTTCAGTGTTGAACGCTTAGGACGAAATAGTACATCTTTGAAGCCTAACTTTAATTCTTGTTCGATACGCATGATAAATTCCTCGTATTATCGATAATGGCTCTACTATCTCTTGTTGCCTTTGGCAGAAGGCAGTTAACAAACCAAGATGGCAGGCACAAAAAAACCGGGGCGCTGGCAGGCGCTCCGGTTTTCAGTATTATAGGGCCGGAAACTTATTCTGCAAGCCTGATAATTCATTTTTTTTTATGATACTATTGATAAATCTGCAAACAAAAGCCAACAAACAGAACGTTTCACCTACATTCAGAATACAATCAGCATATAACTCTAATTTAAAACATAAAACCCACTTTTTATACGGGCTGGCATACTACCGGTAAAATCACTTTTTAAAGAAAGGTAAACGTTTGCGGTAATCGATTGAGAAGCTTGGGTGATCTATATCTCATTTTTTTAATCGATTGATGAATGTTAATGAAAAAACTTGTGATATAATCTCGGAAAATTCACTTATTAACTGATCTTTAATTCATGAAGTTTCCTGGCCAACGTAAGTCTAAACACTATTTTCCTGTTCACACTCGCGATCCATTAGTGAATCAAATCAAACAAACCCCTAAGCTTGAGCGCACCCACCTTATTGGTGTTGGTCAAACTATCGTCGATATCGAAGCTAAAGTTGATGATGATTTCCTAGCGCGCCACCAATTAAGTAAAGGTCATTCATTGGTTCTTGAAGAATCGAAAGCAGAAGCCTTATATAAAGAACTGTTTGAAAGAAACTTGATCAGTCATGAGTATCCTGGCGATACGATTGGTAACACCCTTCATAATTACTCTGTTCTCGCAGACAGCAAGTCTATTCTGCTTGGTGTAATGAGTGAAAATATCAAAATCGGTTCTTACGCTTATCGTTACCTATGTAACACAACAAGCCGAATGGACTTAGATCACCTACAACCAGTTCAAGGCCCTATCGGTCGTTGTTACACCTTGATCTCTGAAGATGGCGAACGTACGTTTGCGATCAATGAAGGTGACATGAACCAACTGTGCCCTGCTCACGTTCCTGAGCACATTTTTGAAAAAGCCTCTGCATTAGTGATTTCTTCTTACCTTGTTCGTGGTAAAGAAGGCGATCCTATGATGGATGCAGTTCAAAAAGCAATTGATTGTGCAAAATCTCATAACGTCCCTGTAGTTCTTACTTTAGGCACTAAGTACGTTATTGAAGGTAAAGCAGAATGGTGGCAAACGTTCCTAAAAGAAAATGTAACCGTTGTTGCGATGAACGAAGAAGAAGCCGAAGCTCTTACTGGTGAGAAAGATCCCCTACTAGCAGCAGATAAAGCGTTAGAATGGGTAGATTTAGTACTTTGTACTGCTGGTCCAGTAGGTTTATACATGGCTGGCTTTACAGAAGAAAGCATTAAACGCGAAACTGATAAGCCACTTCTTCCGGGTAATATTCCTGAATTCAACCGTTTTGAATACAGTCGTCCGATGATGAAAGCACAGTGTACTAAGCCAATTAAAGTGTCTTCTCACATTGCCCCTTATATGGGTGGCCCAATGGAGATTAAAAACACCAATGGCGCTGGTGATGCAGCTTTATCTGCTCTTCTTCATGATATGGCAGCTAACCACTACCATAAAGAAAACGTACCAAACTCAAGTAAGCACGATGCTGACTATTTAACTTACTCTTCTTTCTCTCAAATTTGTAAGTACTCAAACCGTGCAAGCTACGAAGTATTAACTCAACACTCTCCACGTTTATCTAAATCAATGCCAGAGCGTGAAGATTGCTTAGAAGAAGCCTATTGGGAGCGTTAAGCTACTTGGCTTTATTCTATAAATAATAAAAATCCGACGTTATGCGTCGGATTTTTGGTTTTATTTATACTGTTTTTTAAGGTTATAACTTAAGTGCGGTAAAGCACCTTAACCACATGCCAACCAAATTTAGTTTTCACTAGGTGTGGGACCAATGTTTCACCACTAAAGCACACTTTATCAAACTGTGGTACCATTTGACCTTTCTTAAATTCACCTAAATCGCCGCCTTTTTTACCAGAAGGACAGCTTGAATATTTCTTCGCTAATACGTGAAATTTAGCGCCTTTTTTAAGCTGTTGAATAATGTCTTCTGCTTGTTCTTTATGCTTAACAAGAATGTGTAGCGCTGCTGCAGTGCTAGCCATGAATACCTCAAAATGATCCTAGATAAATTTTCTCTAATTATATCGTTTATTCTGCCTCAATTGATAGCCTCTCCTTTAAAAATTGTCTCAAAAAAACTACAATGAGTTTATAAAAAATAAATACTTTACAAGGCCATTACTTATGAAAAGCAAAGCGAACCAATCACAAGGAATGCTGCTATTTAAACTGACCCTCACGCAACGCTTTGCCATCGGTACTTTAAAAGTTCGTGAGATAGTTCCTTTTCAAACTTTAACTGCTATTCCTTATTCTCACCATCATGTATTAGGAACAGCAACTATTAGGAACATGGCAATTCCAATTATCGATATGTCAGCAGCCGTTGGATTTAGACCTCTTCAAGAAGAAGAATTAAAAAGCTGTTATATCATCATTACCGATTGTATGCGTACAGTGGTGGGTTTTGCTATCAGAAGCATTGATAAAATCATGGAGTGTGACTGGAAAGCAATTGAGCCTTCACCTGAAACGGCAGGAGCAAATGTATTTGTTACTGGGATCACTCGCTTTGAAGATAACATTGTTCAATTATTAGATGTTGAATTACTTTTATCTAAAATTTATCCTGAAGACACTTCTAATTTATATCCTATATTAGCCGATGTCGAAAGAGAGAAGCTTAAAGCCCTAAATATTTTACTTGTTGATGATTCATTTGTTGCACGTAAACAGCTGTCAACAGCACTAGATAGCATAAATATCCCCTATAGTGTAGCAACTAATGGGCTAGATGGTTATGAAATGCTAAAGGCAGCTTCTGACAAAGGAGCTCCTTTTAATATTGTCGTTAGTGATATTGAAATGCCAGGATTAGATGGTTATGAATTAGCCTTTGAAATTCAAAATGACACTAAATTAAAAGATGCTTATATTATTCTTCATACCTCTCTATCAAGTGAGATATGTGTTGAACAAGCTCATCAAGTAGGAGCCCATGAAGCATTAACCAAATTTGAGGCTACTGAACTGGTTCAAGCAATGCTTAGAGGTGCAAACCATAATAATAAACAGTTGGCTTAATAATTTATGATACAAAAAATGGCGCGTTACCTATAAAGGTAACGCGCCATTTTTATCTCTAAATTCAGAGTATAAACTCTTAATAAAACAGAAACTTAAAAGTATAATCGAATGACAGACACTGCAACACAACCTGGGCGTCGACATTTCTCTATCTCAACTTTTACTTCTGTTTCAATTTCTAAACCACGCTTGATCGGTGTTACCGACATTAATGTACTTCTTGCTCTAATTCTCTTGCCTGCTTTAACAGGGTATGGAAAACGAACTTTGTTCAAGCCATAGTTTACGGTCATTTTAGCCGTAGGGAAAAGTAAGTTGTCACTTCCCACGTTATCTGTCAGTTTCGACAACATAGACAGCGTTAAAAATCCATGAGCAATCGGCGTTTTAAACGGTGATTCCGCAGATGCTCTTTCTGGATCAGTGTGAATCCACTGCATATCTTCAGTAACAGCACCAAAATTATTAATGCGTTCTTGATCCATCATTGCCCAATCGCCAACGTGGATTTCTTCGCCCAAACGAGCAGTTAATTCTTCAAATACAGCTTGAGTATCTAAGTTCATTTCAATTGGCTCAGGTTGAACAACCTCGTTCTGCTGTCCATTAGCAGTTCGTTTGTGCTCTTTAACCCACGAAATAATGTGAATATTGTTGGCTTTATTTAAAAATTCAATCCAGTAATCTTTAATGGTTGGTGACATCCAGTCTTTTAATTCAAACGGATGTTTAGCCAGATATTCACGCTTATGCTTTAGAAAATCGACAACCTTCATAAAAAACCTTATTTGATATCTAATCGTAAAAACAATGCTTAAGTGCCAGAATCATAATTGTGTTACAGGTCACGTTTTTTTGCAAATACTTTCCGAGCATACACACGTTCGCCGAATGGCAATAAAACAATTAAATTCAATTAGATATCAGGATATGCACAGTGTGCAATTAATTTCAAAAATCAGACCTATCTTCAATTTTAGAACAAGAAATCACCACCAATACTTTTTTCATGAACAAAAAAAAGAGCATAAATATATGCTCTTTTCATCTTATTCATTCATTTATACCAATATGATTAATTAACTTATTAGTTCTACATTAATCTCTGGCTATAAATTAACCTCTGTAATAACGCTGCGGTACGAATGGCATTTTTTCTACTGTCATTGCGAGCTTTTTACCACGAACTTCAGCGAATACTTCGGTACCAATAATCGCCAAATCCGTTTTTACATAGCCCATAGATACCGGTTTACCCGCTGTCGGTCCTGCTGTACCAGAGGTTACAATACCAATTTCATTATCAGCGGCATCAAATAACTTACAACCTTCACGCACTGGCGCTTTACTTTGACCCACTAAACCAACACGTTTACGATTCACATCTTTAGTTTCGATTTGCTTTAAGATGATATCTGCGCCTGGGAAGCCACCTGCACGCTCACCGTCTGCACGACGATTTTTGCTGATACCCCATAGTAAACTTGCTTCTACTGGCGTTGTTGTTGTATCTAAATCATGCCCGTATAAACATAAACCACATTCAAGACGCAGCGAATCTCGCGCCCCAAGACCAATCCACTCCACTTCTTCAAATGACGTTAATGCTGTTGCAAGCTCTGCGGCTTTATCATTTGGCACTGAGATTTCATAACCATCTTCACCAGTGTAACCAGAACGGCTGATGTAGCACTCGATACCATTGATATCAATAACAGCCGTATCCATAAACAGCATAGAAGCAACCGATGGCTGAAGTCGTGATAATACGTCCGCCGCTTGAGGGCCTTGTAATGCTAATAAAGCGCGATCTTCAATCACTTCAAGCTCAACGCCTTCCGGAAGGTTCGCTTGTAGATGAGCAATATCTTGTTCTTTACACGCAGCATTCACAACGACAAATAGGTGATCGCCAAAATTAGCCACCATTAAGTCATCCATAATACCGCCCACATCATTAGTAAAGAATGCATAGCGTTGTTTCTGAGAAGGAAGATCAATAATATCAACAGGCACTAGTGCTTCTAGCGCAGCGGCTGCACCATCACCTTTTAATCGAAGTTGTCCCATGTGCGATACATCAAACAGACCAGCAGCATCACGTGTGTGAAGGTGTTCTTTTTTTACGCCTAATGGATACTGAACAGGCATTTCATAACCTGCAAATGGCACCATTTTTGCGCCAGCAGCGACATGCATATCAAAAAGAGCAGTTTTATTTAGTTGTTCTGACATTCTTCTTTCTCCATTTGCCTGATATTGGCTAAGTGTGTCGGTTATTCTTGGGATCTAGGTTTCTAATAAAATAGTGGATTGTGCTTTCAGCTACGCATTACTTTGCCGTAACCCAGAGGATATGAGCGTCTTCCTCACTAATCGATATAAGTACGTGTCCCATACTTGCATCGTAATAAACACTGTCCCCTATTGCTAAATTAACTGGCTCGTAGAATTCGCTGTAAAAACAGACTTCACCTTCTAGAACCAATAAAAATTCTTCTCCGTCATGACGCACCCATTCAGCATAAGCATCAAAGTTTCTCGCACGAATACGACTCTTAAATGGCATCATCCTTTTGTTGGACAATTGAGTTGCTAACAATTCATGCTCATAAGTGGCCGTTGGGTGAGGCTTACCTTGCTGCGAAAGCGTAATATCTCGACGCCCTACCGCCCCTTTTTGTTTAGGCGGCTCAAATATTTGAGGTATCGCGATATCTAACCCACTTGCGAGTTTTTGTAATGCTTGAAATGTGGGTGAGATCTGTTCGTTTTCTATTTTTGAAAGCGTTGAACGCGCAAGCCCCGTTCGCTTACTTGCCTCTTCAAGAGTGAGTCCAAGTTGAATACGAATGTCTTTTAATCTTTTCCCAAGATCAAGCGGAGCAATCGGTTGCTCTTCGTTATTCTTCTCTATTTTGACGACTTTTGCTTCTGCCATTACATTTTGAGGTTTACTCAAACGGCGCTCCTTGCTCATTAAGTATTCAATCTACCTTTGTAATACTCATCTTATCGGCGGGAAATTGCGAGAGAAAAAGCAACAAGAATGCTGAAAGAGTGCGCTAGGTAACAAAACGGGAAACAAAGTTTCTTATTGGAAACTTGATGGTTGAATGTTGCATTTCACACTTGTATGTTTAGCTAATGTAATGTGATGGTCGTTATTAATACAGATAACACCTCGTTGAGTTCTACTTAATATAATTTCGCTTAATACTAATTTTGCTACAAGCATTTGGCTAAAAGCCATTTACTAAAAACAATTCACACTGGAGAAGTATCATGGAAAAAGATCTTAAATTTACAGCAAGCCACGAATGGGTACGTGAAAATGGCGACGGCACTGTAACGGTTGGTATCTCAAACCACGCTCAAGGCCTACTTGGTGATGTTGTATTTGTTGATTTACCTGACGTTGATGATGAAGTAACTGCTGGAGAAAACTTCTCTTTGGTTGAATCTGTTAAAGCGGCTTCAGACATCTATGCGCCTGTTTCTGGTGTGATTGTTGAAATTAATGAAGAACTTGAAGACAGCCCAGAGCTTGTTAATGAAGAACCATATGAAGGCGGTTGGATTGCTAAAATCAAACTGTCTGATGAAGGTCAATTAGAAAGCCTAATTCCTGGCGATCAATACCTTGAAAGCATCGAAGAAGAATAAAAATAATATAAAGGATTAAGATCATGAGTCAGCTTCTTCAACAATTAGGCACGGATAACGAGTTTATTCGTCGCCACAATGGTCCCGCTTCTTCACAGCATCAACATATGCTCAATACGGTTGGCGCTGAAACACTAGAAAAATTAATCGAAGAAACCGTACCAAGCTCAATTCGTTTACCTCAGCCAATGCAGTTACCTCACGGCCTTTCTGAAAATGCCATGCTTGCTGAGTTAAAACAGATCGCTCAACAAAACACACTTAATACAAGCTACATCGGCCAAGGTTATTACAATACGCATACACCGAATGTAATTTTGCGTAATGTATTAGAAAATCCGGGCTGGTATACCGCGTATACACCTTACCAACCAGAGATCTCTCAAGGTCGTTTAGAAGCTCTACTAAACTACCAACAGATGGTAATGGATTTAACCGGTCTTGACATTGCTAACGCCTCTTTACTTGATGAAGCTACCGCAGCAGCAGAAGCGATGACGCTGTGTAAACGCGGTGGAAAGAACAAGAGTAATACCTTCTTTGTGGCAGACGATGTTCACCCACAAACACTAGCTGTAATTAAAACTCGTGCGGAGTTCATCGGTTTTGATGTTGTTGTTGATACTGACTCAAATTTAGATTCACATGATGTGTTTGGCGCTCTACTTCAATACCCTGGCACAACAGGTGAAGTAAAAGATTTATCAACATTAATTGAACAAGCTCAGGCGAAAAAAACCTTAGTTGTTGTTGCCACTGACCTTCTTGCTTCTGTGCTTCTTAAACCTGTTGGTGAAATGGGCGCAGATATTGCGATTGGTAGTGCTCAGCGCTTTGGCGTACCAATGGGATACGGCGGTCCGCACGCGGCATTCATGGCAACGCGTGAGAAGTTAAAACGCTCAATGCCTGGACGTATTATTGGTGTCTCGGTTGATTCAAAAGGCAACCAAGCACTGCGTATGGCAATGCAAACTCGTGAGCAGCACATTCGTCGTGAGAAAGCGACATCAAACATTTGTACTGCACAAGCATTGCTAGCAAACATGGCCTCTTTCTACGCGGTATATCACGGTCCAGAAGGATTAAAAACCATTGCTCGTCGTGTACATCACTTCACGGCTATTGTTGCAAAAGCATTGCAATCTGCAGGGTTTGAGTTAACACATCAGAGTTTCTTTGATACGTTAACAGTTAAGACTGAGCAACAGACAGATATTCTTTACACCAAAGCATTAGCAGCAAGCATCAATTTACGTAAATTTGATACTGAACTTGGTATTAGCTTTGATGAAACCACCACAGTATCTGACTTAGTTGCACTACTAACAGTATTTGGTGTTGATAATGCAGAGTGTGATACGCTTTCTAATGAAGTTGGTGCAGATGAGTTTGCCGCTATCCCTGAAGCGTGTCGTCGTACTTCTTCATTCTTAACACACCCAGTGTTCAACACGCACCACAGCGAAACACAAATGCTGCGTTACTTGAAAAAACTGGAGAACAAAGATTTCTCATTAACTCACGGTATGATCCCACTGGGCTCATGTACGATGAAGTTAAACGCTGTGGCAGAAATGCTTCCGGTAACGTGGCCTGAGTTTGGTGGTATTCACCCATTCGCACCACTTAATCAAGCGGCTGGCTATACGACGTTAGCCACATCTCTAAAATCGATGCTTTGTGAAATAACAGGCTACGATGAATTCTCGCTACAGCCTAACTCTGGTGCTTCTGGTGAATATGCAGGCTTAATTGCGATTCAACGTTACCACCAAAGCCGTGGTGAAGGTCAACGTAATGTATGTCTAATTCCAAGCTCAGCGCACGGGACTAACCCAGCAACGGCATCAATGGTGTCAATGAAAGTTGTTGTGGTGAAATGTGATGACAACGGTAACATCGACATGATCGATTTAGCTGAAAAAATCGCAAAACACCAAGAAAATCTATCAAGCATCATGATCACTTACCCTTCTACACACGGTGTATATGAAGAGCAAGTACGCGAAGTATGCGACATGGTTCATGAAGCAGGCGGTCAAGTTTACCTTGATGGTGCAAACATGAATGCACAGGTTGGTTTAACAAGCCCTGGTTTCATTGGTTCTGATGTATCTCACCTAAACTTACACAAAACTTTCTGTATTCCACATGGTGGCGGCGGTCCGGGTATGGGTCCTATCGGTGTTAAATCACACCTAGCCCCTTTCCTTCCTGGTCACTCTGAAAATGGCGTTCAAGGTTCAGATTATGCAGTTTCTGCTGCGGATCTAGGCAGTGCCTCTATTCTTCCTATCTCATGGGCTTACATTGCTATGATGGGTGAAATGGGTCTGACTGAAGCGACTAAAGTAGCGATCTTAAATGCGAACTACGTGATGGAGCGCTTACGTCCTCACTACCCTGTTTTATACCGTGGTACGAATGGTCGTATTGCTCACGAATGTATTATTGATATCCGCCCGCTTAAAGAAGCAACAGGGATCAGTGAAGAAGACATTGCGAAACGTTTAATGGACTTTGGATTCCATGCGCCAACCATGTCGTTCCCAGTAGCGGGCACGTTAATGATTGAGCCAACAGAATCTGAAGACTTGGCAGAGCTTGATCGCTTCTGTGATGCAATGATTGCGATTCGTGAAGAGATGAACAAAGTTCAACAAGGCGAATGGTCACTGGACAACAACCCACTAGTAAATGCACCGCATACTCAAGTGGATCTAATGTCTGATGAGTGGGATCACCCATACACTCGTGAAGTGGCGTGTTTCCCATCAACTCAAGCAAAAGCCTCTAAATACTGGCCAACGGTTAACCGTGTGGATAATGTATTTGGTGACCGTAATTTAATTTGTTCTTGTCCGAGCATTGAGAATTACGAAGAGTAACCCTCTAGTAAGGCCCAGTTTATAGATACAACAAAGGCAAGCCAATTGGTTTGCCTTTCTCATTTAAAGCATTACTGCGTTATTATACCAATTCCAGTAATTCTCTAGTCATTATTACTGGTTAAATCACATAATAGCTTCGTTAAAAATTATTTAAGTAGAATAACTACTTATCAGAATTTTTGCCTTGCTCTTAAGTGGTTTTCCTGCGTAATAAATAGACCATTTAATTAATGGCAATGGTATTATGATAAGACTTTAAAGTTAACCAATCACTTTAAAATCTGTTTGAGAAAGATCAAAAGCAGTACTAAGACTTACACAACGCTGGTATTGATTAAATTCTATTTTTTCTTCAGCGATAACAAATAGAGTCTCAAAAAGGTCTTCATTAATTTCACGCTCATAAAGCATAATAAACTGATCTAATTCGCTTTTCGGCTTGTCTTTTGTCCAGATAGTCTCAGTCATAGAAACTGGTTCATTATTATCCCAAGCTTTGTAAAACTCTTGAGAATCTAAATCCCAAGTATCTCTCACTAATTTATTATTTAGATAATTTTCCCATTCCGTTTGATTACTTATCGGTAACGTGTCGTAGTAATAGACCAACTTAACCTCTTCAACTCCTAGCTCTTCTGTTCCGTATTGCATTATTTGAATAAAGCCATCATCATCCGTATAAAAACGCAATATCCGATTATTATCACCTAACTTAATTTCACCCACCGCTTGAATAAATTGCGTCGGTGCTGCGCCCTCAATAGTAAGTTCATCTTCTATCAATTGTAACTTCAATTTATCAAGTTCAATCGCACCACCTAAGCGTAACCCTAAAGCTTCAGGAATAACTTCTTCAATCTCTTTTTCTTTTTTAAACCAACCAAACATAATTTTACTCACATTAAAAAAGGCCATTGTTACAATGGCCATTTCATATAAACTACGCTTAAAATCTAAAGGTTACTTACCTAAGATTCTAGCAAGTTCATCTTCTGCAGAACTTCCATTTTTAGAAATACCCGCTTCTGCTAGCTTTTTATCTAATGAATCAGAAGACGACTCTTCATCTAGCTCTTGTGATGCTTCTAATTTAGCCGCAGTTTCAACTTGGCGTTGTTTAATACGATCCAGCGAATCCATTGCTGTATGCATTTTGTTATTACTACCAATGTTTGTTGAAGCTACCGTCATTTGCGCTTTTTGAACGGCTTCTGTTGCCTTAACAACATCAATTTGCTGCTCTAATTGACGCAATCTATCTTTTGCTTCACTGATTTTTTGCTTCATTGTTCCTTCTGAAGACAAAAATGTATCTAAAAACTGCTGCTCTACGTTTTGTTCATTACGTAAAGATGCCACGCGTTGTGCACATTCAAGAGCCAGCTCTTGTTGGCCTTTTTCCATCGCTTTACGAGCATGTTCTTCATACTCTGTAATACCACTATTAAAGCCATTTACTTTTTGCTGTGCTAATTTTCGTTTTGCAATAATACCAATTAATGCAGCATCAGAACGCTTAAGCTCTTCTTTTGCTTCACGAATTTCTTGCTCTAAAATACGAAATGCTTGATGATCAACAACAGCTTCTGCTGCATCATTGGCACCACCTTTAATCGCGGTTACTAATTTTTTCCAAACGCTCATAATTAAATCTCTTTTAGGTAAGATTGGTAAATATCTAAGAAGCCTTCCACATTATTAAATAATGTTGTGATCTCAATGTGAATACTTTCTTCAACAGAATGTGAAGATAAGGCACCAAATGCAACATAATAATTTCCTTGGTCAATCTGATTGATACCAATCGTTGATAACGGAAATAACTTATGAGTTTTCAAAATAAAGGCATTTAACCCTGTAATATCAGAAACACTCTCTTCAGAAAATAGAATAATCTCTACTAGGATTTGCTCTCCAGAAATAGCAAGAAAAGCTTCAACACCATCATTATTGGTAATTAAAATTGTATTATCATTTTCTTTAACATCCCAAAGCGGATCTTTACTTAATGCTTTGGTCAGTTCTGTAATATTCCATATCATACTATTACCTTAATTTAATTATTTATTCCAATGTATACATTCATTAACTATGCAGCAAGTTGCATCCTTAATTTTCATATCTAACCGTGAATAATATGTGGTACAAATAGAGCGGTGTCTTCTGTAATAAGCGTTGAACTCTCACGCACCGACATACCACCAGCTACTTTACCTATTACCCAACTTCCAATAACTGTAGAGCCACAACCTAAATTAGCTAGTGGGGCATACTCTTGAACAATAAACCCTTCTTCACCATAAGGACCATCACTTTTTTCAAGCTGAACTCCATTTTTCCAAATTTCAATATTACTCCCCTCACGACTAAAAATGGGTTTTTTAACTTTTGAAGTCATCAAAGCGACTTCTTCATCAGTATCAAAATATGCAGGAAGAATATAAGGACAATCCGGAAATAGTTTCCAGAGAATAGGTAATAACGCTTTATTAGATAAAATTGACTTCCATGCTGGCTCAAGCCACATTACATTTGCTTCTTCGAGATAGGCACCAAACTCTTCACGAAGCATAAACTCCCAAGGATAAAGCTTAAACATATTTACAATCGTTCGACCTTCATCATCTAAAAACGTATGATCATAACTTAGCTCTATTGCTTCAACATCCATAATGTGGACCTCGAAACCTGCATCTATTGCACAATCAGCAAGATATTCAATGGTTCTTAAATCTTCTTCTGAATCAGTACACGCTGCAAAATGAAATAAATTGGAACGTAGATTCTTATCACTCTTAATTAATTTAAAGCGGTCAATTAGTAACTCATCGACTAAATTAAATTGATCGGAATCTTTAGGCAAATTTACGTTATCAACGTGTTGCTTTAACCAATCCCATTGAATTACAGAGCATTCAAATAATGACGTTGGAGTATCAGCATTGTACTCTAAGAGCTTAGGAGGGTGGATGCCATTCCAAGCAAAGTCCATTCTCCCGTATAAATATTGCTCTTTGTTATTCCACGATGATTTGACAAAGTTTTGTGCTGATTCTGGAATTTGAAAAAGATCCCACAGCTCATTATCAATCACATAACCAACAGCCTTGAGACACAACTCATGCACTAATTCTGTCGCTTTATCAATTTCATCAATTTGAGCAGCATTGAAGCGATAATGCCGACCTTCGCACCAATAAGGTATATTTTCATCTACTTGATAAAAATTAAAATCGAACTCAAGCATGCGCTCTTGCCAATTTAAACGAGGCGCATTATCAACCAATAACATTTAACCACCCCAACTCGATTTTGAACGTGATGTACTACCAAAACCCTTCACTGATTTACTACTACTAAATGAAATGTTCTTAGCACTTTTCGTTTTGCTTAATTTACTATCTTCAAACTTAGGCTTTTTATATTTAACCACTTTTGAGGGTGTTGTTGTATTATGCAGATAACCATAACTATAATAATTTCGATGATCATCCCAATTATTATACGTTATCACACCTACACTATCGTTGTAATAACTGCCTGAACTGTGTTTTTTAAGGTATTCCTTTTCTAGCATCGCCCCTTTTGGTAAATCAACCTTTGCATCATTTGCTAAGTTATATTTTCCAATATAATAGTTACGATAATTCTTATCAGTAAACATTAAGTAAGAAAATTTTGAACTACGTGGATTTGTTGATAGATACACAGGTTCAACAAACATTTTGTAGCTGTCTTTATTCTTATTAATTTGAGAATGACTCATTATCCAACCAAAATTATTCGGTTGATATTTTTTCTTGTCATTTAGTTGGCAGACACCAAAGCCAAACTCATCGAAACATTCTTTCTCTGTTCTATATTCAAAACTTGCTTCTTGGGCTTTCTTTTCGGCAATTTGATAGGCTGATATACACTCTGCTTCATTAAAACGAGCGTCTTTTTTACAATCGCCTACACTTTCAAAAAAATAAATACTGTCATCATCACTACAGCCGCTAACACCTGCTGCTACTGCCATTAACGTTAATGGCTTCAAGTACATTGAATGAGGTTTTAAATGCTTATTAACTTCAACTTGACCTTTACGTACACTCATCATCTATCCTTAATACGTTAAGCCTGCGGCATTTAACAGACCAATCGAAATAGAAAATGCAGCCGTTATAATCGCCGCTGGAATTTCATTATCCTTAATACGTGAAACGAGATCTTTTAGTAACGTTACTCGCAATAACCAAAAGCCAAACACTTGAGCAATGGCCGCAATAACACCCCAAATAATGAAATCACTAAACCCAACAGAATTACTTGACGCAGAAGCAATAGCAATAGCATAACCAATTAATGCACCTGATAGCGTAATTGCAGCCGCACTGTTCTTTTCTTCTCGAATAAGCCTTAATTCATCATAAGGGGTAGAAAATAAGTACACGAATTTAAACCCAACTAAAAAGACAATACTGGCGAAAAAATAGCCTAAAAAAAGCAATAAACCAGATACATTAATATATTCGTTAACCATAAGTTCCTCTTTTAAATAAAAATATTGTAAATACGCTGCATTTGTATCAAAAAAAATATAATTTTACAATTACTGTACTTAATTTTCAGTCTGATTTTACTAATAGACTTTTTTTAAATTAGCCACTTCTCATAAAAATAACATTCAAATAGAAACAAAGAACAACAAATCTAGAATAATTAATCTATATTTAATTAAAAGAATTTTTTAAATTAATAAGAAAATATATACTATTCATCGCAATTCATTATTGCATTACCAATGAACTTACAGGACGAAGTGCTATTAAGTTGGCAGGGTAATAATCACACTAGATATTATGGATAAATATAGCTATCATTTCTCTTATGAAGATTTTATCTTTTCATCCTTACCAAAGAGCTAATATTAACAATGAAAATATTGATTCGTTTATTCCTTTTTTTAGTTTTCATTCCTCTTCAAGTGTCAGCTTCGATACTAAATACTGCTGAGCCTCATATTACATACCTTGGTAGCTATACACATAACAATTCACCCGCATTCATTATCCAATTTTCAGATTTAGCACCTAATCTTGATTTAATCAGCATTAGTGACACAAAAACGAAAAACATACTTCCTAATAACTGGATATTAAATAACAGTAAAACAGCACTAATTTATACTGATATTGATGTAGGTAAGCACTATACCATTACATTAAATGAACCTCTTAGATATAAGAAAAAAGTAAACCATGATGTCATTGTCTACGAGAAAGAACCTTCTGTTGAAGTGGTTGGCCGTGGTCCAATAGTCCCTATTTTTGGAAAACGTACACTACCAATTTCAACCATGAACGTTGAGCAAGTTTCTGTTGAAGTTTTAAAAGTCACAGATCCTGCGATGCTACTAAATAGCGCACATTATTCAGAATCTCCAGGACGATGGGATCTTAGACAATTAACAAAAGCCACCACTCCTATAACGCACTTAAATTTTGATATTCTTAAAACAGAAAAAAATACATCACAATATACAGAGCTTTTACTTCCAAAATCTTTAGAGAGTGGTTGGTACTTACTCGCAATCAAACCTACAGGTAACTTTGATTACAATAGTGAAAAAGTCCTACAAGTTGCCTTAACCGATATTGGTATTCAAGCCAAAGTATTCCCTAATTCCCTCTCTGTTCAGCTATCTTCTCTATCAAATTCAGCTCCAATACAACAGGCTTCAGTAAGCATTTACCATAAAGATGGAAAGCAAACAGTACTTGGTCAAGTTGAAGACAGTTTAGGTAATTTTTCCTATACCGTTAAGCAAGGTGATATCTTATCTGTTAAAGAAGGAAAACAAGTTAGCTACCTTCCTTTACGTGAACTGCCTTTAGACCTTTCAGATTACGCAGTATCTGGTCGTCAGTATCAAGATATCGAAGTATTCTCTTACTCAAACCGAGACTTATTTCGTCCGGGTGAACAACTGCCTTTAAATTTATTGTTACGTAACAATGATGGCCAATTAGTTCAAGACATCAATAACCTTTTTATTGAATACATTAAACCTGACCAAACCGTTGCTCGTAGTCGATGGCTAAAACAAAAAGAGGTTAAAGGTTATTATCAAGATAAATATCAAATACCCGCTAATGCTCCAATGGGAAAGTGGACTGCACAAATTAAATTACATAAAGACGCAAAAAAGCCGATTGGGCAATTCGTATTTAATGTGAATGAGTTTGTTCCAGAGCGAATGGATCTTACCGTCGATTTAGCCAAGAAGATCACACCTAATGCAAAACAGGTCGCTGTCAATTTATACGGAAAATATCTATTTGGGGCTCCTGCCTCTAAAAATACGATCAAGATCAGTAGCCATTACCAGCCTACTCATTATTTTGATACCCCTTACCGCGATTATTACGTAGGCGAGTCATTCTCCATTTCTAGTTGGAATGATGTTCCTAGTGTTAACGACATTACATTAGATAATAATGGCCAACACACCTTATCACTCCCTTTACTTAAACCATCATTAATGAAATCTCCTGTTAATGCTCGTTTTACTTTTGAGTTACTTGAAACCGGAGGCGCTACGATTTCACGCAGCCAAAAACGTCAGCTTTGGTCAGATAAACCCATTGCAGGTATAAAATCACCAAGTGATGAGATTGACTCTTATTCTGATGTTTTATTTGAATTTGCCTTATTAACAGCTTCTGGAGATGCACTTATTTCTGGTGAGATTGATTACACACTAGAACGTAACATGGGTGGTTATTACTGGGTTTATAATGAAAGCTCAGGGTGGTCAATCCGTGGAGACAATGAATGGCGACCTGTTAGTTCTGAAAGGATCACAACAGAAGCAGGTAAAACCTCCCCTATCTCTCTTAACGTTGAATGGGGTCGCTACCGTATAACCTTAACTACTAAAGATGGCGTAACGACTCGCTTGCCATTTTGGGCAGGTTGGAGCAAAGATTCAACAACACAACCAGTGAAACCAAATCAATTATCTATTACTTTAGATAAAAAGCGCTATCAAGCTGGTGATGACGTTGCTGTAACTATTTTTAGTAAACAAGCTGGACAATTACAGCTAAATCTAGATGCAAATAAGACATTACAAAGTCAGATCCATAACGTTACCTCAGGTAAGAATACGTTTATCATGGCGATTAATAAAGAGATTGATCGTCACGATCTTTACCTTACCGCAACCTTGGTTAGCACACCTGGCTCTACGGGAGATAAATCAAAAACACGTCTCCCTCAACGATTTTTTGCTATTGCTCCCGTATTATTGGATCGCAGTGATCGCGTTCTGCCTGTGACGATCGAACACAATGAGAAACTACTGCCATTAGAAACAGCAAGTATAAAAGTAAAACTTGATAAACCAACAACAGAACCAACCTGGGTAACCGTCTCATTGGTGGATAGAGGGATTATAAATTTAGCTAATTATCATATTCCTCAAGTCGCACCTTGGTTCTTTGAACACCGACGCTACCAAGGGGATGTCATCGATCTTTATTCTCACTTTTATCAAACTCGACCAGATTCATTTATGACACCTCATCGCTATGGTGGTGATCAAGAGATGAGCCTAAATATCAATAATGATGAATTAGTAGAAAGCAAAACCATTACTATAATGTCTGAACTTGTGCAGTTTGATCATAACGGTGAAGCGATGGTTTCTTTTGATCTTCCCGATTACAATGGACAAGCTCAAATCGTTGCTATGGCATTTAATAGTAATCAGTTTGGTCAAGCAGAAAGTAACGTAACCATTGCAGCTCCTATTGTTGCAGAGCTGTCCATACCTCGATTTTTATCTCCAACAGATACAAGCCAAACTTATGTCGAAGTGTTTAATACTTCAGGGCTTTCTCAAACTATCACCACAAGCGTAACCGTTGATTCTCAATTAAACTTAAAAGGTGACAATTCGTTTACTATCAACTTAAAAGATGGCGAGCGCCATGGACAGTCTGTTGTTTTTGATATTAAACCAATTACAGGAGCAAACGCTTCTACTACCCTCTCTTTGCATATATCGTCTGTTGATGAAGCAGGACAAACATACCAACAAACCCGTGAGTGGACTATCCCAATTAGAAGCCCACAACCCGTAATTAGCCAAAGAGAGTTAATCACATTAAGCACAAAAAATGACAAGAAAAATGCTCATGAATACCAGTTAATGAATGCTTTATGGCGAGACTACCTCCCTACAAACAATCTAACGGCTTTAGTCAGCTATTCACGCTCACCACAACTTAATATTAGTGATTATGCAGATGGTTTATTCAAATATCCTTATGGTTGTGCGGAGCAAACCACCAGTAAAGGAATGCCATGGCTATTAAATGATGCTTCTCTTACTCCATTTAAAAATTCAGTTCGAGATCAGCTTACAGATAAAGAGTTAGTGGAAGAATCTGTTGCGCATTTATCAACAATGCAAAAAGCCAATGGTAGCTTCTCACTATGGAGTAAATTTGGTGATAGTGACTCATGGCTAAGTATGTATGTGACTGAATATTTATTAATGGCAAATCAAGCTTTTCCTGATTCAGTACCAACACAAATACTTACTCTCACTAAGAATAATTTACGTAATTATATTGGTAAACAAAATGTGGTATCTCCAAGTCATTTCTATTCATTATGGCTAGGTGCAAAACAAGGGCTTGTTAATAACAGTCATTTACACAGTGCCGATAGAGCAATTGCAGCTAATAAAAACACGCATATATCTCGTCTCTCTTATGCACATATTGGTGGTGCTTATCTATTAAATGGTCGACAACGTTCAGGAGAGTATTTTTTAAATAAGGTACTAACAGAAGCACAAGATAAAAACCTCACCTCACACGAATATGAATACGGCAGTGAATTAAGAGATTTTGCGTTAACTATTACTATTCTAAATGATGTAGAACGTGTAATAAAACTTAGCAATAAGATGACCATCTTAAAAAATCGTCTAGCTATCGCTGCGATGGAGCTAGCTAACAAGAGAAACTATTTAAGCACTCAAGAGAGAATAGCTCTGATACGTGCAGGTATTGCATTAAGTCAGCACACACATGATCTTGTAGAACTTAGTATCAAAGATCAAAAGCAAGTGGCTAAAATTAGCGAAAAAGGCATTAATCAAAAACAACTTAACGCAGGTACAGTAATAACAAACACTGGTACTCAATCTGTCTTTTTACAAGTAGCAACCTCTGGACTAATAAAAGAAGGGATGATTAAATCAACTCTAGACTTTAAAGAAGCAAGCCGTACTTATCGCTTTGAAAATGGAAAAGCTTACAATGGTGAGCCGTTAAAAGTGGGAGAAAAACTTATTGTTTCTGTAAATTACAAGCTTGATCAGCCAGTTCCCTTAGCGTTACTTGTGGAGTTTATACCAACTGGTTTTGTATTAGAAAACCCTGAATACACCAACAGTAATCAGATTATTAGCGCCGCTAAACTAGAGAAAAATAGCCAATGGTCAATGCTTGAATATCGCAATGACCGCTTAATTGCTTCTGCAGATCTCCAAAAGAATAGTATGTACGTCATTAATTATGTCTTACGAGCAGAAACTCCAGGGCTCTCTGTAATCCCTGCGTTATTTATTGAAGAAATGTATCAACCACAGAATATGATTTACAAACCATTCTCTGGCTTTACACATATTCAAATCATTCAATAACACGTCTTAATGAAATCTATTTATTTGAGAATGTCTACTGTATTTCAGCAGCATTCTCTTTTTCATTGGAGCAGTAGAGCGATCATCATTATCGCTCTTTCTCTCACGGCTATTTTTTTTATCGCGAATTACCTCTCTCCACTAGATCTTAAACAACGCCTAGATAATGCAACAACGGTATACAGCAAAAATGGAGAGGTTCTACGACAATTTGCCAACTCAAAAGGCACCTATCGATTACCTATTACGCATATTGAGAAAGATGGGAAAATCATCCGCCCTATTTCTTCAGATTATTTAATTGCCTTATTAGAATATGAAGATAAGTACTTCTATTTCCATCCCGGCGTTAATCCATTATCTCTTGCAAGGGCTTTAGTACAGCACGCCTTTTATGGTGAAATTATCTCTGGTGGTTCAACCCTTACCATGCAAGTTGCACGTATGTTTTATCCTTACAAACGTTCCTATTGGGGTAAAATTGAACAAATATTTCGAGCTATGCAAATTGAATTACATTTTAGCAAAGAGGATATTTTAGATCTCTATTTAACTCATACGCCGATGGGCGGCAATATTGAGGGGGTAGAATCCGCTTCTCGACGATACTTTGGCAAATCAGCCAATGAGCTAAGTACAACTGAAGCCATTCTTTTGGTTGTCTTGCCACAAAGACCAAGTGCAACTCGTCCAGACCGATACCCTGAGCGAGCATTAACAGCACGTAATAAAGTCTTAGTTCGAGCTCAACAAGCCCTTAAGGTATCAGATCAAGACCTGCAAGACTTGATCACTGCTCCCTTAGAGGCAAAGCGTTATTATCAAGGTAACATGACGCCATTATTAGCTCGTCATTTAACGTCCGCAAAGCCACAACAACGCACCTTTCATACCTTTATTGAACATACCCTTCAATACAGTATTGATAAGCTTATTCTACAAACTGCATTACAGTGGCCAAGTCGCTTATCTAGTGCCATTATTGTAATGAATAATACAACGGGTAATGTCATTGCCTATAAAGGTTCAGCCGACTTCTCAAGTTTTGAACGCTATGGACATGTAAACATGGCACTAGCTATTCGCTCTCCAGGCTCTACATTAAAGCCATTCATATACGGCTTAGCATTAGATAAAAATATCGTACATAGCGGCAGTTTATTAATGGATATCCCCCACTCTTATGGTAATTATCAGCCTCAAAATTTTAATCGTTATTTTAGTGGTCCAATACGCTTAGATACCGCTTTACAGCTCTCCAAAAATGCTCCTGTTGTTCAAGTTTTGAACCACTTAGGTGCAGATAGCTTTATTACCTTGTTAAAGAAAACCAAACTAACGTTTGAAATACAAGACCCCAATTTAACCATTGCTCTTGGTGGTATTGGCACTAATTTAACTAGCCTTGTTAGCTTGTACTCTTCACTTGCTCGACAAGGAGAAACTATCCATCCAAAATATACTTCCTCATACAACACACAAGAAGCTAAAATACTGTCACCAGAAGCAAGTTGGATTATATTTGATACCTTATCTAAGATCCCACCACCGAGTCGCTTTAGTGCTGCACACCATAGAAAAATTGCTTGGAAAACAGGAACAAGCTATGGATTTAGAGACGCCTGGTCAATTGGCGTAAGTGCTCAATATACCGTTGGTGTATGGGTTGGGCGTCCCGATGGGGCTCCTAATGTAGGAAAAACGGGAGCGAAACAAGCAGCACCTATTATGTTTGATATTTTTGATTTACTGCCACCAGAATCAATGAATGTAACTAAACCAAAACTTGTTAAACAACAAACCACGTGTTGGCCAAGTGGCTTGCTATCCTCTCAGGTTAATTCTCAAGATTGTTTATTACCACAACCTGCATTTGTTATTGATAACCAAGCACCACCCACACTAAGAATGCAAGAAAACTATACTAATTTACACCAATGGCCTAATCCGTTACTGCAATGGTCACAAGCTCAGAATATTTCATTAGCATCTAAAATAAAAACTAATACAACGCAAATTAAAATAGTAACCCCTGAGAATAGCACTCAGTACTTCCCTTATTTAGGTCAAAAGCTTTCATTAAAATCAAACCATAGCTCTGTTAATTGGTTTTTAAATGATTCGCCTTTAGCACAACCTGAGATCAAATTTGATCAACTAAAAACAGGCCGCTACCAAATCACAGCCTGCAATACACAGTGTGATACCGTCACTATTAAAGTATTTAAATAGGAGCTAACAACAAATTTGTTCCTAAGCCACCTAAATACTAATCACCCCACGAACTCCAAATATCCACGCATCATCATTATTTAAGTTAAAAGGTAAACCATTTAGATATTGAATATTTGGTGTGATCGATAATGGACCAAAATCTGCTTTATAGTAAAATTCTGTATTCATCACCTCATCCACTGGAGCATTCGGTTTAGCCCAGCCTAATGCGACTCCTAACGTTCCTTCACCTAAACCAAGGTAACCAGTTCCCATTACAACTGAAGATTTATAAAGATTCTCAGGCCCTTCAGACACACCTACTCGTAGGAATGGCATCCAATTGTCTGTCAAATAGATTGCTGATAGATTCGCACCATAATTCTCAGTAGGGCGAGCGGCTTTGCCATCACTATGCCATACAATTAAGTGAACATTTTGCACATAAAATACCTCTTTTGAAGGAATCCAACCGATTTCTACTGATTTAAAATAATGATTCTCATTTATGATGTTATCAATACCAGTAAATGGCTCAGTAGAGTCCGCTTTTGCATCAGAAAAACTAGCCAACGTATAGAAATTAGCTGACATCATATGTTTTACTGTCACTCCAAGCGTTGATTCATCAGGAATGGCTATCGCACCTGCCCCTGTACTGAACTGCACATTTGAGAATCCAGACCAAGGATTACCCAAAGCATAGGTATCGATATAATCTGTACTGTCTAAAAATCCAACCATTAGCTCTGTATCTTGAGCGTTAAACTCCTGCCTCCAATACAAATTAGTCAACCGAAAACCAATATCGCTAAAAGCAGGCTGAATCAGCCCAAAGCCTCCTACATTACTCATCATAAAATCTTTAGGTGTAGCATCTGTGTAGCTATGCTTATGATCGAGTCTAAGTTGTAACTGCCCCGTATCCTGGTCACTCTCATCACGATAGCCCACCCAGTTAACTGTCATACGAGCAATACCAGAAAAAGCACCTTGATCTTTCCCCTCAATTACATCAGCTGAAGCTCCGCCATAAAAGAAATAATTTCCAGAAAATTTCAAGGGATCATTTTCTGTTGTTTTTAACTCCTCAGCATTTACTGTAAAAATAAATAGTAAGTAACAAAAAAGTGATTTCATATATTTCATAAATAGCATCCTTTCTATAAGTATAAGGGATAGGTTTAGATAGCACTTATAGAATGTGACTAAAAGAAGAAACAGTGTGACTAAATTATGATAAATAATATTTATATTTTAAAATACATGAACGAAATACAGCTCATATTAATAAGCAGTAATTAACCTTCTACTCTCAAGGCTAACCAATATAAATTACTTTAGCTAACCATAAGCAACAATGGTAACTTAACTTATTATTCTTATATCTGAACGCCATAAAAAACAGTTTATTTATTCGAATTTTTTTCTATGTGAAAACCAAAATATGTATTATTCTCTCGCCGAAATTTTCACATTGGTGAAAACATTAGGATCATAAGAACAATGCTGCAAAAGTCCCTTTCAAATTTAAAGACAAGATATCAAATATTAGTACCTGTTTTAGCGACTATCACCGTTATGATAATCGCCATCTATTTAGTAAACTCCAAATTAGAATCAACAAATCGTAATGTTCAAATATCCGATTACCGAAGTCTTCAGTTAAGCAATGTCTCTATCGCTGAGTCTAGATTGCTTTTCCTTAGACTAAGTGTCTCAGCAAGCTTTACTGACCTTGAATCACTAACATCCATCGACTTTGATGGAGTGACTTCTGAACTTCAATCTAACTTCACAAGTATGGTTAATCAACAACGAACGTTACAAGGCTTAGGAGCGGCAGTTAAATCACCAGAACAGCTTCAATCTGAAGTCAATGACATAATTTCACAACTTCACGATTATAAAAAATACGCCGATATTATCGTAGAACTTAATGATACAAAAAGTGATAAATGGGGAAATTCAATTTATTTAACAACACCTATTGAACAAGCAAATGAGTTAATATTGTCATCCTCATTAAGTGAAGAATCAAAGCTATACTGGGAGAAAATACTTCCTGAAGTTTATAGTAAAGCTGCCAGTATTGAGATCCAAATGACCTCATTGTTTAATGAAGATTTATATACTTCTGTCAGCAAAGCATCAAGAATTGATATTGTTCACCGAGAGTTCGAGGCTTTGTCTAAATTGATTGAACCATTAGAACATAAAGAAGCAAAAAATATTCTTGAAAATGCATTTAAAACACAATTAAACATGAACTCTATGCTTTGGACTGCTGTCAATAACATCAGTGAAAATAAAAGAGAATTAGTTGAACTTGGTAAAATAATTTATAAAGAGTTAAATGATGAGAGAACTCGATTAACAAAGATGAACGGTAAAATTTCAGAAGATAACATGCGACTAATATCTGAAAGCCAAAATCTATTGTTCATGGCAATAACCGTTACTATTATAATTTCATTACTGATTGGATTTATTATTGCTAAAATTGTGACTAAACCAATTTTAATTCTGCAAAAACAGATGTCAGATATATCCAATGGTCGTTTGGATTCACTATGCCACTACAAATCAAGTGATAATGAGATTGGTAAGCTGTGTACAAATACCGATAATACTGTTGTTCGTTTACAAAATATGATTGGTAGCTTGCGTAATGTAGGTGAAGAGGTTTCATCATCATCTACAGAGCTCGCCGCCATTATGGTACAAAGTGAAGCGAATGCATCTGATCAGAAATCACAAGTCGATTTGATTGCTACAGCAATTACGGAACTAGCTGCATCAGCAAATCAGGTAGATGCTTCAGCAAACCAAGCAGACATTACCGCTAAAGATGTACTGATGATGAGTCGCGGTGGAGCAAAATCTGCAGCCGAAGGGGTAAAATTAAGTCAAGATCTAGCACTTCAAATGGATGAAACATCATCTGAAGTGATGATATTGAAAGATCAGACAGATCGTATCAGTGAGGTTATTACCGTCATTGATTCTATCTCTGAACAAACTAATTTATTAGCACTTAATGCAGCTATTGAAGCGGCACGAGCTGGTGAAAGTGGCCGAGGATTTGCTGTTGTGGCTGATGAAGTTCGTGGACTAGCAGCTAAAACTCAACAATCAACCCAAAATATCCAGAATATTATTAATAATTTACAGAAAAAATCATTAAATGTTGTTGATTCTGTCAATCAATCAATAGAAATGATCCAGAAAACTGCTCAGATGAGCCTTGATACCAATAATCAGCTATTAAATATTTCTGATTCAATAGAACTTATCTCTCAAACTAATGCAGAAATGGCAACCGCAGCCAATGAGCAAAGCAGAGCAATTGAATCGATTAGTGAGAACGTTAATGTTATCACCGAAAGTATTAATCAAAATGTTGAAGGCATAAGAGAATCAACTCAAGCAAGCCAATATTTATCTGAACTATCTGAAAATCAAAAAGAGCAATTATTATTCTTTAAAATATAAGTACGATATTTCACCAAATTAGCTAGCCTGATATTCATCGCTTCAGGCTAGTTACTCCTAGATCCCAGCAATAACCATCACATTCTTATTCTTATTCTTATTCTTATTCTTATTCTATATTATTGCACAAGGCGTAGATTCATCGCCTTATGGCATTTGAGAGTGAACATCTACGTGTATTTTTCTTATCCATATTCACCTCTAGTGGCAAAATAACTCAAGCTCATAGAGGTATTCGGAACTATTAGACAGCGACAATATGGTTAATCAAACTATCGTATCATAACACCCCGTTGCAATATAACATGGTGACATACCATAAACTTATAAAATGTTGCTAGGTAAAATGTATTAAATGTGTTTTTTGTAAGCTTACTACTACCCGCCTTCTACTTAAATAAGATATTATTTATAGACTATAGTACTGTTAATTGCGAGAAGAAAAATGAAAAAAGACGATTTTAATGATATTTTTTCTGAAGAACCATTTGATGAAGATCTCTTTGAGACCAGTGCATCCTCTCAAGAAGTACAACCATTAAATACCACTCCCGATTGGGGTAATCTACAGGCCGGCTGTCCAGAGATCAGTCCTATTATCGTCGATGAGATCTGTAATTCTACTGGTGAGAGAGTGTCGAGTAAATGGTGTGATATTGAAGATATCCCTGAAGCATTTATTGGTAAATGGCGAATTATAGCTATCGAGAAAATAGCAACTGATATCATGTGGGCTAAATATTTAGACGCAGATCATTTTGCAAAAATCATTCAGCATCAAAAGGGAGAATCGATCCCTTATCAATATTCGCGCTCTCATTTATCACTCTCTGATGAAGAAAGAGAATATTTAATTAGTGACACGCTTCCAGCAAGTTACCAAGAGTTTCTTGATGCAGGAGTGGATGAGAAAGTGGCTTATAAATTTGCTCTGTATGAAAAGTTTGCATGCTATGGTCTGTATGAAGACACCACTCATTTTGTGTACCCTGAAGCTTCATCCAATCGCTTTGTTGAGTTTCCTATCCGCTCTTTAGTGACTCATGACATTATAGATTACAACATTATTTATTTTAAAGATGTAAAGACACTTCCTATTGGCCTAAACAATTTCATTATTGACTCAATACACAAAAATGAAAAGCCTTATTACACCCCTTTATTTATCGTAAATAGAGAAGCAGAAAACCATTATCGCCATAGCGATGATCCGTTCTACACACAATCTTCAGTATTGATAAAACCACCACTATCCAACACTGAATATAACTGGAATATGGTCGTTTTTCTAACCGATAAGCCGACTCACTTTAAGGTTGAAATAACATCGAGAAGTGCTAAAAACACATGGCAAGAGTTTGATGATGTGGCGTATATACCAAAAGAAGAAAGAGCCAATTTTACAGCCCAACTTCTTACAATAATGGCGACAAACCCTGTGTTTGCGGCAGCCCTAAATAAAGATGTTTTTTATCAATTAGAGGTTAAACCGCACCTACTGACAACGGATCAAGTGAATGAGTTTAATCATAATTTATGTAACCAGCATAAAAACTTCCCCTTTAAGGATCTCGAAAAAGAGGAGTTAGATTATCTACACAGTGAGCAACTGCCTGAAATCTATCATCGACTAATAAGTAAAGGGATACCCGACCCCCTCAGTTATCAATTTGCATTGTGTGCTAAGTTAATGAAGTATTCTTACTTTTTTGATGTATCTGGCGCTTACCAAAATGAAGATTACCCTTACCACTTAGCCACAGTTCCAATCCGATCTAATGTGACTTTTGAGCAAATAGCATTAATACCGATTAAAACAACCACAGAGCTAGGTGCCTCTAACACTGATACAATCATAAATGCGATAAAACGCTTTAATCATTTAGGGGATTAGACTAAATAGCAACAATAACCGACATACTCTTATTCTATATTAGTGCACAAGGCGCAGATCCATACGCCTTGTAGACATTAAAACCCCTCGTCTCGCACAAGACTCAACATATCAGCCGTATATTTGTTAATCTGAAGAAATTTTTTTTATAAGCTTATTAAATATTTTGCTTATCGCATTACTAATACAGCGGCAATGGCTATTAGTATCAAGGCTACGATATCTTTACGCTTAATACCCTCTTTTAACCAGAAGAAGGAGATTAGCATGGTAAAAAACACTTCTACTTGCCCAAGTGTTTTTACAAGTGGCACCGTTTGTAAAGACATGGCACTAAACCAACCAAGTGAACCAATAAAGCTTGCGATACTGGTCATAATGACCAAGTTAGGTTTTGTAAACATGGTCTTCAATGTCTTACGATCACTTAATAACATATAAGAAAGTAATAACACGGTTTGTAACAGGATAACCAACAGCAAAACCCAAGCTGAGCGGTGTGGAAAAGGCAGATCTAATGTAAGGCTCGCCTCCCTTATCCACAAAGAGGTCAAAGCAAAAGAAGTGCTACACGCAAGTCCAATCAATGCGGTTTTTAATGAGAGACTACGGAGCCCATTAGGACAGCTCAGCATAAAGACCGCAATGGCACCAACAATCACACCAACCCATCCCAATAATGACAATGACGTGCCAAAGAAAAGGACACCAAGAAAGGCAGCAACAGGTGCTTCACTTTTTGCAAGACCTGCTCCAATAGCGAAGTTTTTCTGCTTAAACAGCACCACCATTAAACCAGTGGCCACAATCTGCATAAGGGATGCACCAATAATGTAGAAGTAAGAATAGGTTGTAAAAACAGGAAGAGGAGCAGATTGATACCCGTACAAGATCAGCAGATAAATAGCAGCAAGCGGGCTCGCCCATAAAAAACGAGACAAGGTAACGCCAGTCACGTTCATCTCTTTACTTAAACGACTTTGAAACGCATTACGCCATGATTGGCTAAATGCTGCCAGTAAGGTAAATAGTATCCAGCTCACAGTAATCCTTTATAAATTATCCTTGTAGCCACATAGTACCTTAGCTGTTTTTAATTTGTTTGTTCTATTCATTTAGAAAATCATAAACACCTTTATAAGAAGCGTTCCAATCACTCTACGTAAAAGAAATACCTAATGTGGATAGTGATATTCTCAAACGCCGGATACGACAAAAAACACAACTAAGTGCTTAATTTTCAATAATTTTTGATTTTAAAACAGAAACAATCTCTTGAGGAGGTTAAAAAGAGATTGGAGCGTACAGCGGGAATCGAACCCGCATCATCAGCTTGGAAGGCTGAGGTAATAGCCATTATACGATGTACGCACATCGTCGAACGAGATAGATAATGCCACACTGAGCGCTGAGGTAAAGTTCTTTTTTCATTTCAATGAGTTGAACGATTGTTTTTTGTTCGATTGACGAGAAAATAGAGACAAAGATCACAAAACCCTTTATATTTCTCTTTACGAGCGAAGCTCCCCTTTCCTTTTTTAGCTTTCATTACTCTTGTTGTAAATAATGGACTAGTAACAATTGCTTTTAAGGCGTTATCTTTAATTTTTCCTCTACCGTGTTCATATTCAGAAACAGGTAACACTTCTTTTTTACTTTTTTTCATAACTTCTCGCTATCGTCTTACTGTATAAATATCACACACATTGTCTTTTCTTTTACCTTTTAAGTCAAATTTGTTACTAATTTTTACTTTCTCCTATTTGTTTTAGTCATTTTGCTTTAGAATCCTTTCGCCTAAGCAAACGATTAACTCAATAAATTCTTAGGCTCTTATTTCTTTTTCTGGTGGGAGCAGCAAATGACAACTTTAACAATTACTCGTCCTGATGATTGGCATTTACATCTACGTGATGGTGACGTATTAACTGACACTGTACGTGATTCAGGCCGTTACAATGGCCGCGCATTAATTATGCCAAACCTAGTTCCACCAGTAACAACGACTGAGTTAGCCCTTAGTTATCGTGACCGCATTCAAGCTAAAAACCACTCTGATACCTTCTCTCCTATCATGTCTTTGTACCTAACAGAGAAAACAACATCAGAAGAGATCCGCAAAGCAAAAGCAACAGGTCATATCGTTGCTGCAAAATTATATCCTGCGGGCGCAACAACTAACTCTGACTCTGGTGTTAGTGATGTAAGTAAGGTTTACCCTATTTTAAAAACCATGCAAGAAGAAGGCATGTTATTGCTTATTCACGGCGAAGTAACAACTCACGACGTTGATATTTTTGACCGTGAGAAGACCTTCCTTTATACCGTATTAGCGCCTATCGTTAATGATTTCCCTGAATTAAAAATCGTTCTTGAGCACATCACAACCAAAGATGCGGCGGATTTTGTTAAAAATGCAGGCCCAAACGTTGCGGCAACGATTACAGCTCATCACTTATTGTTTAACCGTAACCACATGCTTGTTGGCGGCATTAAGCCACACTTCTACTGTTTACCAATTCTAAAGCGTAATACGCATCAACAAGCGTTAATTGAAGCGGCAACAAGTGGTAATGCTAAATTCTTCATTGGTACTGACTCAGCGCCTCACGCTAAAGACAAAAAAGAAGCCGCTTGTGGTTGTGCTGGTTCTTACACTGCGCACGCTTCTATCGAGTTGTATGCAGAAGTGTTTGAGAATGAAGGCAAGTTAGAAAACCTAGAAGCATTTGCAAGCTTTAATGGTCCAGATTTTTATAATCTTCCTCGTAACACTGATACAATCACGTTAGTAAAAGAAGCGTGGATCGCGCCTGAAACGATGACATTTGGTAACGACTTTGTAGTTCCAATTCGAGCAGGTGAAGCAATTGAATGGCTAGTTAAATAAGTAACTAGTGAAATAACACATTAAACAAAAATGGGATGCTAAATTAGCATCCCATTTTTGTATAAATTGAATAACATCGCTGAATACCTAATATCAATTCCAATAAGTCTCTATACATTATGGTTAGTTAAATAGATCATATAACTAGTTGCATTGATATAATAAAATCTAGGAATAAAACTGGAAAATCAAGAGGATAAAAGTAGATTCAAAAAAAGCGGGCTATCAATGCCCGCATTAAAAAATTCTAAATTAGCGCATCCATGCAGCTGAGAACCATTACGAAACATAGAATAGCATTCTATATATAATTTACAAGCAATTTGTTATAAAAATTCAAATTAACGGTAATAGCTATTGCACTCAATATACGCTAAACGTAAAATGAAGTTCTTACATAATAAATAAGGTTTATAACATGATGATAAAAAAACACTTTTACGCCTTATTAGTGGCACTTATCTCATCAAATGCTGTCGCTGATATCGTTGCGACACCAGAAAATGAAGATATCTGTAAAGAGAAGTACGTCAAAGAAGTCTTTGATAATCAAGTACGATACAGTAATTCTCAAAATACACCTCAAGTTCGTAGAACTGCTGAACGCCACATTGATCGCTCTCGTGAGATTTATTATGAATCAGAAAGTTTCTGTGCTGCACTCAGCTATCTACGTAATGAAGCATCTGAAGATTTAACCGATGATTTTAAACGAGCAAAAGTCGGTGAGTCTCAATTTAAGTAGAAGTAAGCCCTCCTACTAAAATAGATAAGCATTACCAATACCATTAATTAGATAATCATTGGTATTGGTATAATAAATAACAGCTCCGTTTAGCTGAGCTAGATTTTATATTTTAAAGGTCGAATTACTTCGTCTAAGCCTTCAATCTTCATTGCTAAACATAATGCCATCAACTCCCCCAACTCTCCTTTTGGAAAACCATCTTTACGTTCAAACCATAAAAGATATTCTTCAGGAAGGTCAATCAAAACACGTCCAGCATATTTACCAAATGGCATTTTCATCAGAGTCAGCTTAAGTATTTGCTCTTTATTGAACATGTAACCGCTCTTTAACGATCAAATGCAATAAGAAAGTTTCACGCTCTATACTCATGCCTTTTTTCTCACTATGAGTAATAATATCTTCATTGTGCGCTATTGCTTCATGGATATTTATCCAGACTGGCTTCATACCATTACGGATCTCATAGCTTTCATAATTAGTATCACCAAGCTCTTTATCTGCATCACAGGTATAACAATACGAAATCATGTGCAATACATTACATTCATGCTTGTACCAAGGGCGAAACTCTTCATAGATGCCAAATGGCTCAATATTTGAAATATTTTTAGCGCCCGTCTCTTCTTCAATCTCTCGAACTAAACCTGCAATTACATCTTCACCATCATCAATACCACCACCTGGTAAAGAATAATCATGGTAACGCTCTGTATATAAGAGAAGGATATCCTCTCCTTTTAAGATAATTGCACGGGTTGCATTACGTTGAAGGATATTTTGATTATCTAGATGCTCTAGATCCGGATGCGTTGTAATATTTAAAATTCGCATAAAAACTGACAAACCTACTTGAAAAATAACTTGTCTATTATACGCAATTTACTCATAGATGCAGCAATCAAATCCCTCTGCTTTTTATAACATCCCTCTTTGAAATGTAAATTATGTGTAAATATTGCTCCGGCTGACTACCTCTTTTCTTAAACATTTCATATAATACTTATCTAAAATAATTACAATTGAAAATAACTACAATTCAAGGAAGTCTCAATATGAAAGCAATTCAATCACTGGTTATCGCTTCAACACTTCTCGCTTCAACATCAGTTTTAGCGCACACTTTTAATGAAGCCAATAAAGCCATTAAATATCGTCAAGCTGCTTTCACTATGATCGCTGGAAATGTCAGTGAAATGGGTGAAATGATAAAAGGAAAAACAGAGTGGAATGAGGCTACATTTTCTAAGCGTGCTGAGCAACTATCTCAACTCTCATTAATGCCATTAGACGCATTTGCCGTTGAAGGTTCTGATAAAGGAAAAACTAACGCATTACCTGAAGTGTGGAAAAACTTTTCTGATTTTGAAGCAAACTTTGTTCAATTTCAAAAAGACACGGCTAACTTAGCTAGTGTTTCTGAGACAGGTGATAAAGCCGCAATTCGTAAAGCATTTGGAAAAACAGTGAAAAATTGTAAAGCTTGCCATACTGATTACAAAGCTAAATAATTAAAAGGATAATAATGAAAATCTGGGACAGTTTTATCCGGGTTTATCATTGGAGCCAAGTGATCTTACTTGGCTCTCTTTGGTATACCGCTGAAGAAGGCTTAATGGAATGGCATTTCTCATTTGCTTATCTTCTAATGGCCTTTTTAATAACGCGAATTGTATGGGGCTTCATCGGCAGTGAGACTGCTAAATTCTCTCACTTTGTAACGACACCTAAAAAAGCGTTCAATTACTTAATCGCAATAAGAAATAGTAAGGTTTCACACTCCATCGGGCATAACCCTGCTGGTGGGTATATGGTGCTAGGATTATTTTCCTTACTCACATTTCAGTTACTCACTGGGCTATTCAGTAATGATGATATCCTCTCTGAAGGGCCACTAGCCTCTTTAGTAAGCTATGAAACCAGCAGCCTATTAACAAGCATACATCATCAAAGCTTTAATGTTCTTCTTGCCTTTATTGGACTGCATATTGCAGCAGTATTATTTTACCGTTTTAAAGGAATTAATTTACTATCACCGATGTTAACCGGTGTTGCTAAATTGACGGGAACAACACCAATAATGAAACATGTCATCATTGCATGGGGCATTTTTGCAGTCATGTCATTATTTATATACTACCTTTGGGCAAATGAAGTGGTAAGCTATCTTTTTTAGAAATTAGAGACCTTTCAATGACATTCTTCCTAGATATATGGAATTCAATATTGGAATTTAAAGAGCACGATTGGGCACAAAATGTCATCGTGCTCTCTTTATTTAGTGCTTTTCTTTGGCTCTCATGGCGACTTATTGTAACTCGTCTTCATCGTATCGCAGCTAAAACAAAATTACCGTGGGATGATGCCGTTATTTCTGCAATCTCATCTCCTATCACATTAGTCATTTGGTTATGGCCTGCCAGCACCTCTTTAAAGATCATTCTCTCGAATCATACTCACTTAAGTACGTCATGGATAATAACCCTACAGATATTTATTCTTGTCTGGAGCTTTATCTGGTCGGCGTTACGCTTAACTACTTTGGTTGAGAAACAAGTACTTCTCAATCCGAAATATGATGAAACCACTATCCTTGCGGTAGGAAAAGTTATCCGGTTAATCTTTATCTCACTAGGTATCCTCTCTTTAATGCAAGGAATGGGATTAAGTTTATCAGGATTGCTCACTTTTGGTGGTGTTGGTGGCTTAGTCGTTGGTCTGGCGGCTAAAGATTTATTGTCCAATTTCTTCGGCGGTATGATGATCTATTTTGACCGCCCATTTAAAGTCGGCGATTGGATACGCTCTCCTGATCGCTCTTTAGAAGGAACAGTCGAATCTATTGGCTGGAGAATGACCATCATTCGCACTTTTGATAAGCGACCTCTTTATGTACCGAATTCCGTATTTAGTAGTATTGTGGTTGAAAATCCCTCAAGAATGCTAAATCGCCGCATTAAAGAAGATATTGGTATACGCTATAAAGATATTCATAGCATTGAGCTTATTGTAGATGACGTCAAAGCGATGTTAATTGCCCATAATGATATTGATTCTAATCAAACTTTAATTGTCAATTTTAATGGTTTTGGCCCCTCATCACTGGATTTATTAGTTTATACATTCACTAAAACAGTCAATTGGATTGAATACCATCATGTTAAACAAGATGTATTGATAAAAATTGGGAATATTATTACTCAACACGATGCTGAGATTGCATTCCCAACCCAAACATTGAAAGTAGAACAATTACCGATTAACTAAAAATTCAATAAATAAACCCTATTAAAGGCACCATACTTCTTGTGTGGTGCTTTTTTTATTTTTCTTGCCTCTATTTTGCCCTGTTTTTAAACGAAGTCACCTAAAGGTTGCGATTGCTCATTCAGTTTCAACAATATTAGTTATCAATAATAAAAATAATCAACAATCTGCGGTAAAATGTGACATAAATCTCATGACTCCTTAAAATATAAGCTTAGAATAGCTACATATCGAACAAGAACGTTCAACACATTTAGTTATACTGAATTTATATTTTAATTTGTTTATACCGGAGACCTTATTATGGCTACCCCACACATTAATGCACAAGCTGGTGATTTCGCAGAAACAGTTCTAATGCCAGGCGACCCATTACGCGCTAAATTCATCGCAGAAAACTTCTTAGAAGACGTAAAACAAGTATGTGATGTTCGTAACATGTTTGGTTACACCGGTACTTACAAAGGTAAAAAAGTTTCAGTTATGGGTCACGGTATGGGTATCCCATCTTGTTGTATCTATGTTCATGAACTAATTGCTGAATACGGCGTTAAAAATGTTATCCGTGTAGGTAGCTGTGGTGCTGTACATGATGACGTTAAGCTAATGGACGTTGTTATTGGCATGGGTGCATCTACTGACTCTAAAGTTAACCGTATCCGTTTTAATAACCATGATTTCGCTGCGATTGCTGATTTTGGCCTACTAGAAACAGCAGTAAGCCAAGCTCGTGAATTAAACGTACCTGTAAAAGTGGGTAACGTATTCTCAGCTGACCTTTTCTACTCTCCAGAAGCTGACCTTTTCGATAAAATGGAAAAATTAGGCATCCTTGGCGTTGATATGGAAGCTGCAGGTATCTATGGTGTTGCTGCTGATTTAGGCGCAAAAGCTCTAACTATTCTAACTGTTTCTGACCACATTAAACGTGGCGAGAAATTAAGCTCTGAAGATCGTCAAAAATCATTCAATGAAATGATGACTGTTGCTCTAGAGACAGCAATTAAACTGTAATTAAGTTTACGCCAGTATTTATTACTGGCGATTCAAATCTATAAGGGGTGTTAAGTGCCGACTGAAAAACTGCCGTTGGCTGCTAAAGGGTTACAACTCAATTTTTGTAAAACATTGGCGTGTGACAATTTTGGTAATAGCGATGAACAACATTATTTAGTTCAACGCACTAACCCTAAGCGACCTGCATTAGTTTGCCGGAAATGTGGTGCTTTTCCTCCCTTAATCAACAATAATGAAGTGTTAAATGAACTTTCTCGTCAGCGTACGGTTCAATCACACTCATTACCTTCTTGTAATAATTCAACTTGTGACCATTTTGGCCTAGATGTCTTAACACATCGAGAGCTTTATCATGCCTTCGGTTACAGTGGTGATCGTCAACGTTATCGTTGCAAAGCTTGTGCATCAACTTTTGTCGATAAATGGTCTGGTGAAAACCAAAAAAGTCTTATTCAGCAAAAGATTTTAGGTTTTTTATTTACCGGATACTCGGTACGTGAAATTTGCCGTCGTCTACATATAAATCCTAAAACCTTTTACGATCATATTAATCAAATCGCAAATCGTTGCCGTCGTCATATGTCATTATTTGATACTCGACTTCAACACGATAGAACAGAAATTCAACTTGCTTCCAATGCAACCTCATTACAGCCACTCAGTAATAATGGGGTTTTCTGGTATACCACAGCAGAAATGAACTCTGGCTATGTGATTGCTCAACATATTAATTATTCGGAATGTGATACCCCAGGTATACAACTAGATCATGACCCCTTCTATGATAATGCACAGTTTCTATCTAATTCATTTATTAGTGAGGCAAATTCACAGCCTGTAGAAACTGAACAATCTATTTTCAAGCGAGTGGATAATAAATATCAAGAGATTTTGGCACGAGCAAATGTTGAAGATCCACTAGGCAATTATGTCACTCTAAATTATCCATCAAAAGGGGCATTGATCCGACCTCCTTATACTTCATATGCACATTTTTTAGAAATACAACAAGCGTTTTCACATTGTGATTCTATTGAAATTTATATGCCTCAAGAACCAATGTTGCGCTCTGCTGCAATGTCGGTTTTCTTACAGCGCATTAAAGATAACAGCATTGACTTATTATACGTAACTCAAGATCCTATGTTTCCAACCGAGCAAAGCGGTGAAAAAATAGACATTCATTTAGTAGGTTGGTGGCGTGACCGCTGGGCTTTTACTGAAGTAAATGGACTGCATAAAGGGATCTGTCATCTTAATGATGCTGAGAAAAATGAAATATATTGGTTGAAACGCGCCTCAGCGACTAAAGCCCAAGAATATCAAAATCGCTTTTATACGCAATTTACTAGTTTAGTTGACGAGCCAAGACGAAAACTTCGCCCAGCCAGTTTACTTCCACTACTCGATATATTCAGAGCATGGCATAATCTCTGCCATCAGGATAAACTTGGCACAACACCAGCGCAAAAGTTAGGATTAATATCAAAACCAATAACTCTTGCTGAATTATTAAGTTAGGACTAACTATGACTCAACTCCCTTCTCAAGATCAAACTGAAAACACAGATATGCTTACTGAAATTGCTATTCTTTATTACCAAGAAGGGGCAACTCAAGAAGAAATCTCAAAAAAATTTGGTTTATCTCGTGCCAAAGTAGGTCGAATGCTAAGAAAAGCACGAGAAGAAGGTATTGTTGAAATTACAGTAAAATTTCACCCTGTTTATAGTGCCCAGCTTGAACAAAAATTAGTTGAAACGTTTAACTTAAAACGTGCTTTGATCTCACTCGATCAACCTAATACTGATGAGCAACGAAAACAAGTCGCAGCATTAGTTAGTTCTTATCTTAATAATAACTTACAAGATGATATGGTTGTAGCAGTAGGTCAAGGTCAAAATGTCGCTGCTATTGCTGATCATGCTGGCATAGTATCTCACCGTAACGCTCGATTCGTCTCTGCAATTGGAGGCACACATCGCAGTGGTGATATAATCAATGCTGACCATATTTGTCGTCGACTTGCTAAAAAGTACGGAGGTAATAGTGAGACATTATATGCACCTGCCTATGTAAATGATCCTAACCTTCGCTCTGCATTTATGGAGCACACGACGATAAAAGAAACATTAAACCAAGCACGTAAAGCTGAATTTGCATTAGTGGGTATTGGTGATATGGATGAAAATAGCCATATGGTAAAATTAGGTTTCTTTACTCCTAAAGAGTTTGTTGAAGCTCGATTGAACGATGGTATTGTTGGGGATATCGGTGGTTTCGACTTCTTTAAATTAGATGGCACTAATGCTGATACCTTAATGCGTGGTCGTGTTATTGGCTTAGAAATGGAAGATTTACGTCAAATATCCAATGTCATCGCGATGGCAAGCGAAAGCCGAAAAGCCCTATCAATTATGGGAGCTTTACGTACAGGTGTTATCGATGTTCTTGCGACCAGTGTAAGTTGTGCAATGGCCCTGCTCAATCTTGCTGAAAATAATAATTAATCAACAAGTTATACCTACCTAAACTACGAATTTCACTTCCTTTCATTTAAGTTGATCGCATATCTACAAAATTGTTAGTGACACTTATATTGCATTCAGATTATATTGATTTAATGCATTAAGGAAGGATATCTGTGGATAAATCTAAAAATAAAATCATTTCTGACCTGAAAACATTAGAGAAATTTGTTGAAAATAATAGTGAAGAGGTTAAGAAAAAAGCGAAACAAACCTTACTATTGTCTGAAAAAATACACTTCAAATACGGCATAGCATACTCAAAGTTAATTATTACTCAAACTCATTGGCACTTAATGGAATATCAAGCTGGCCTTAAAGTTGCTAAAGATATATTAAGCAGCTATCAGGATCTTGAGGATGATGAACTGCTTCCCAGTATTTTGCACGCTTTAGCCCTGCATTCCTGGGGACAAGCAAAGCTTTTTTCTGCACAACAATATTGGATTCAAGCACTCGAACAATCCCTATTACTTGATAATAATAAAATCGAAGTTGAGTCTTTGATTGGCCTTGGAAATATTTGGCGCATGACCAATAACCTTCATGAAGCAAATTCGACTCACCATATTGCAGCCAAAAGAGCGATTCTTTATCGGATCCCGAATTTAGAAGCAAAAGCCTATATCTTACAGGCATGGGATAATTATTTACTAGAAAATTATCAAGCCATGCTACCTATCCTAGATAAAGCTGAAAAGCTATTAACCCATAATACCAATTTAACTTGGCAAGCAGAAGTTTATGACTTTAAAGGTTTAGCACTTTTAGGACTTAACAACCTTAATGCTGCCTATAAATGCTGTAGCTTTGCTAGTCAACTGGCAAAGCAAAATAATCTTGTTTGGATGAATGCTCACTCCTCTATAAGCCTAGCCCGAATAGCTACAGCTCAATCAAATTATTCAGATGCTTATGAGTTACTCACTCAAGCAGAAGTAATCGCACAACAATTTGATAAAGGTGAGCTAAGATCTCAAATTTGTTTAGAACAATCTCGTATTGCTGAATGCACACAAGATTATGAACATGCTCTATATGCTTATAAAAGATACCGTCAATATCAAATTATGCTATTGCAAGAGCAATCTAGCAGCCTAAATAAAGACAAAATAAGCGCATCTAAAGAGCAGCTTGAAATCAGAGCAAAAAAACTTATCCAACGAATTAAAATACAAATAGATAACCATAGTATATCGTCATTAAGCTATTTAGTTAGAAATGATAAGTGGTTTCAAAATGTTGAAGCACTATCTTTATCAACAATAGAGCAAAAATATCAAATAGTGGTTATCAATGAAGAATCTATTGAAAAGTTAAATACTCTGATGGTATTGATTCACCAATACTGTAAAGATGGTGATCAAGTAACACAGCTAAATAAAAATACTATTACCTTACTAGTACAAGAATCTAAAGTTGAAACCTTAAAAATAGTCAATTCCTTAACGGCATTGTTCTCGACTTATCCCTGGCATCGCTATTCATTCACATCAACAAGACCGTCAGTTAGCTTCATGAGTCTTAATGAGTTTTTACATGACTCTCCATTCAATTTACTCATCGAGACATTATATGAATAGCCTATTAAATAAAATCGCCAAATATGATATAGATTTAATGAAGCTAAACTCTCAACAATGTTTAGATTTTTGGCTAATTGTTGCAGAACATCTAGCAGAAAATGATGCTGAAAAAGCTTATGCATTATTGATGTGCTCTGAATACACAGTTGAATTTAATCAAACAGAAAAAAGCATTCAATATTTACAACAAGCATTATTATTATTATCACTGCCCAAAGATGTTGATATTATACTTAATATTTATTCGGCATTAAGCTATCGCTATACCGATACTGGTAATTACACCAAAGCACTAGAGCATTTACACTCTCTATTTACCTTAGCCGTTGAACATGGCGACTGTGAGTTTTATGTGCAAGCCATTTTGGGAGTTGGCAACCTTTGCTCTATTTATGGTGACCACCTAAAAGCACTTCGTTATTATCAAAAACTCGAGTCATTGAGCTCAACAATTCAAAGTAATAATCTAGCTCTACGTTATCGCTTATACACTATTGCTTGTCTACTAGAGCTAAATCGATTATCTAAAGCAAAAGACTTATTAGAAGAATGTAAGGAGTTAAAATACGTTTCAGACGACCCTCAACTGTCTTTTCAAGTCATGCTGTATTCTGCAAAGTTATTGCGTTTACAAAATAAACCTCAAGCAGCCCTTGAGCAACTGGTTATCTATCGTAAAGAAAACCCTGATCAACACTCATTCCCTTGGCTAAACAAGTTATTTGCAATAGAAGCTTCTTACTGCCTAATTAAGCTACAACGTGGAGAGATCGCTGACGTACTTATATCTCATCAACTAAAGCGTACTAAAAAGTATTCTCAAGGTTATTATATACGCCAACTATTAGAAGTTAAAAGTGATGCCCTAGCCTGCTTTAAAAACTTTTCAGGTGCACTTGAGTGTGAAAAAGAAGCCCAGAAACTAACCGTAAATATTATTAAAAACTTCCCTATTAATGATCTTGGAGGAAATTTTTTAAGACGTTTAACGCGTTTAGAGCTGCAACTACGATTGAATATTTCTGAATCAGAAAATCTAAAACTAAAAGAAGTATCAGATCAGCAAAAAGACACAGTGGCTAAATTACAACAAGATGTCTTTCATGACAGTTTAACGCAGCTTTATAATCGTCGTTGGTTTGAATCAACATTTTTAAAAGAAATCGTACCATCAGTTAATAACTACCAACTTTTAGTCATTGATATTGATGATTTTAAGTCGATTAATGATGAATATTCTCACTTAACAGGTGATGTAGTTCTAAAGCTAATAGGAAAGATACTACAACAAAGTAGATCTTCTAAAGATTATATCGTTCGCTATGGTGGTGAAGAGTTTATACTTATTATTCCTTCAGATGATATACAAGTAGGAAAAACAACAGCAGAAAAATGTCGATTAGCTATCGCTAACTTTGATTGGAAAGATACCTTAGATGAAAGAACAATTACCGTTAGCATTGGCCTCACTGTACATAAGAAGCAAGAAGATTATAAAGCCACTTTTTTACGAGCAGATAAAGCACTTTATCAAGCAAAGCGTTCTGGAAAGAATAAAGTCTGTGTTTATTAAAATATCATCTTAATTAGATCCAGCTTAGATCACCTAATTACGATATTCACAATCGAGTAGGAGGAGGCCTCGCGGCCTCCGTCCTCTCACACCACCGTACAAGCGTGGGTCGCATACGGCGGTTCCGAATACATTTTTAGTACCTTATACCCATCAAGTAATGAGTATAATCCC
>Ga0316197_10000195_pt1 | contig 45606 bp, 49 predicted proteins | sample OudBiesiAoxic_MG_FD_204939 | JGI IMG/M metagenome (GOLD analysis project Ga0316197, IMG submission 204939) | Coastal sediment microbial communities from Oude Bieten Haven, Netherlands - site A oxic | ecosystem: Environmental > Aquatic > Marine > Coastal > Sediment | place: Netherlands... | reverse complement strand
GATATTATTCTGATGAGCTAATAAACTTTTTTGTCTATTTGATTCCATGTTCCCTCTGCACTTTCATTGAGTAACGATTCATTATAGTACAAATATGTGACCTAACAAAAAATAATGGAAAATAAATATATGTGTAAATTGTTGTTTTATATGAAGAATATTTCTATGAGTATTGCTGATTATTGATTATCTATTTTGATAAATGGGATTGATTCATTTTTTAAGGCCTTATCTATGACATATTACAATGAACAATAAGAGGGCATGGGAACTATTATATTGGTATATTTGTAGAAAGTAAGATTAGTATCAATGGTCTCCCCACAGGGACTCGAACCCCGATCATCCGCTTAGGAGTCCCAGTTATTCTAATCATCAAGTGATTTTTTATTATTCCCAATTGTTAATTTATTTTGGTAACTGCAGGAGCTATAAACGATTAGTTGTTGATCTTTGTTAATGGATGTTTTGTTGTGTTAACCTCTTACTACAGGTGTAACTACAGGCTAACTGCAGTTGTAACTACAGGTGAATGAGAGGGATTATGAGATTTACAGCGACCCAAATAAATGGATTAAAAGCCAAGCAAAGGTAGTATGAATTATTTGAAAACTCAGGTGAACGTGGCTCTGGTCGTTTAGGTGTTCGTGTTCTTGTTAGTGGTAATAAGATGTTTCTTTATCGTTATTTTCAAAATGGTAAAAGAAGATTTATTACCATGGGACGTTATAGCAATGATTTTGGCCTAGCACAAGCACGCGCTTTATCGGTGGAATATGGTGATCTTTTAAAGTCTGGGTTAGACCCATTAAATGAACTTGAAAACAAAAAGAAAGTTGAAACAATAAAAGCAGAAGAAAAAGCACGCGCCGGTACTCTCCAACAGTTATTTGAAAGCTATATCAATAATATGAAAGAGCGAGGAAAGCGAACCTTTGATCGTGTTCAACAACAATTAGAGCAGAATACCTACCCCATAATACCTCAAGACACTAAAGCAAAAGACGTAACCACCTTGCAAATAATAGAAGTGATTGCTGCTTTAATCGAGCGAGGGGCGCCGGTTGAAAGTAATCGCGTTCGCAGCGCTTTACATGCAGCATTTCAGTTCGGGATGCTACATGATAACAATCCTGCCTATCGACACACAAAATCTATTTTTGGGCTTTTATTTAACCCTGTTGCCGCTATTCCTAAACAAACACATGTTGAAAGAGTTGGTGATAATTTTTTAGAGATAGGTGAAGTCCGAGATTTATTAAAACGTTTACCTAATGAAGAGTATTTAGCATTCAATTTGGTCATGTTATTAAGCTTATGTATTCATACCGCAGGACAGCGACCTTATGAATTAGTTGCTAGTAAATGGAGTGCAATTGATTGGGATAATAATATCCTAGAAATTGTACCAACGGTTAGTAAAACAGGTAATGCACATTATGTCCCACTCACTAATTCAGCGATTAATATATTAACTATGTTAAAACAAGCTGACACTGGGAGTGAATATATATTTTCACATCGCACCGACTCTACTAAGCATTATCCAACGCAGAGCTTTGCGCATTCATTACGTAAATTTATTGTGAGTAGTGGAATAAGAAAGTTTGTTGCAAGAGATATACGCCGAACAGCTAAAACCCTAATGGGAGAAATTGGAATTAGTAAAGAAGTGAGGGATAAACTCCAAAATCATTCTATGCAAGATGTATCGAGCAAACATGATGATCGTTATGATTATATGAAAGAGAAGCGAGAGGCAATGAAAACGTGGGAATTAAACTTAATGAAAAGGTAAAAAAACAGAAATTATATTGTGTTTATGATGATATATTAAGCAGAAAACTTAACAGTAATAAACAATATAATACATAAAGTATTGTTTATTGCCCCTACTTATCCTAGAATGCAGCTATTGTAAATATTTAAATAAATATGTATTTACAATCAAATTTCTTAAAAAATATTTGTTGCTCTAGGAAATTCTCACGAGTTATGCAAATGTATATGTAATAAAATTGGGGAGTACTGTGAATAACCAGTATTACCGGAAAAGATATTACAGTTACTAAAGCCAATTTACAGAAATTATTTGCTAAAGACATTAAACCTTTATGCGCGATTCATATAACAATATTAAAGAGTTAATAAATGGCGTCAGGTATTCCACAAAAAATCGATGATTTAATTTATCAGCGATTAAATGAATATAATAAAAATAGCTCCGTCATACCTGAACTACAACTTCAGGACTTGGTGAAAAAAGCGAAAACCTTAAACCAAATTGAACAATATACATGTTTAGCTGCCTTGTATTCTCATGCCTTTAAACATAAGAAAACAAAAGAAAACGCAATTAAAGCCATTGCTTATTGTAATGGTGAGAAAAGTTATATTATTAATGCTTCCGCTGCTTTAATTAATATTAATTTATGTAGAGAGTTAGTAGAAATATCTAAGACGAATTCAATTCTTTTGGAATATACGGAATCACGTCAAGATGTTTACGACGCTGCATTGTATGCTCTTGATTTGGAGTATTGCGATATGATTACTGAAAAGTATGGTTTACCTGATATCCCAAGGGCTAATCATAAAGATTTACTTGATTTTTTCGATCATGATAATGACCTGTTAGAAAAAGGTGGTAAATACATTGATTTTGCTCTTGAGAATCTTATAAAAGTGTTAAAAGTAAACTCAGTAAGAACAAGTTCATTACAGCTTGATTTAGTTAACTCTGATGATGATAGTTTTCTTGGACTAACTGTTAATTTCAAAAACTTATCTATAGATAAAGTTATTGATATGGAAGACCAATGGTATTCTCATCTTGCAAAATTTTCAGTAAGTGATGACAAGCTTTGTAATATGTCTTTTACTATGAGGGACGACTCTTGAATTCACCTGAAGATGTTTTAGAACATGCAAAGTTTTTATTTGCTCTAGATAATAAAACAGAAATAATACTGAGAAACGTAGCTCGTAATGCTTATTATGCGCTTTATCATAAATTATCTGTTCTTGAACTTACAAGTATAGTAGCTTCGGAAAGGAACTATGGCTCTCATGAGTTATTAATTAGAAAGCTTAGAAAAAGCGATAATACGGAACACAAGGAATTAGGTCTAAAATTATCTAGCCTTAAAGAAGTCAGAGTTAAGGCTGATTATAAAATTAGAAATAAATTCCCTGTAAATGATGCTTATAGTTCTTTGAGGAAGGTAGAAAAAGTTTTTGAAAGTATGAATGAAAGTAATGCTGAAGAAGAAAAAAATGTTGAAGAAAGCATTGAAATTATGAACCAAAACCCAATTAATAACGAGCGCCCAAAGTTTAGAGTTATTAAATAGTTAACTTAATACCTTAACAAAAATATTTTATAAGCATCTTAATAAGTTTGCCACTCAAGAATTTTTTAAAATAAATTTCTCTCCAACCTAATGTGCGGTTCCTTCTTCTAAATGGTTTAGAGAATTGGCCGTCCTTTAAACACTTCTATATTGTCACTCTTGAGCGGTTCACTTTTTATAGCCTGATTAATCGAATTTATGCAACTTACTAGATTTAAAAGTCGCAAAAATAGCGAATAAACTTTAAGTGTGATTAAGCTCATTAACCCTCATTAAGTATCATTAAGTATCATTAAGTATCATTAAGTATCATTAAGTATTGTTTTCTATCTTTACTTCTCTTAAAATGCCAGACATATATATAATATTTTCATAAACTTTTTTAACTTGTTGATTTACTGTTTTCTACTATGATCTACGAGATTGACTTGTCAATTAAAAGTGAAATTTATTGTTGATTTGATATATATTCAATTACTTAATATTTTCTCACGTTACTTGGACGTTAAAATTATACCTACATATGTAGGCGAAATTAAAAATCCAGAAAGGTGGACTTCATGCGCATATTAATAGAGCACAATATAATGAACTAGATATGCTGCTTTGAGATATGCATCAAAAATATGTTGAGCCTAAAATGGCATTAGAAATATATGAAAGGCGTTGGGGTTTTGTTGACCTGAATAAAATTGAATAAAATTGAGAAAAAAGAACAAAAGTTAATCGATAAATTAGTGAGCTTATTCGGAAATGGGTGTTTCATGCCTGCAGTACATTAAGTTATGAAATATAAGATTAAGCATTATAAAATAACTGAGAAATCCCTCCAGTGATTCCTATTTAATTGAAGCTAAGGAATTTAAATGAAAACTTTAAATATAGTAAAAAAAATAAAATTCTTTCTAGAAGCTGGTGTTGGCGGTGCTGGTTTCGGTCTTGCTACATTAGGCGGGTTGTCATTTCTCCCAGCCGTTAGCTTTACTGTGTCTTTTGTTTATGTAGCCGTTACATTCTGTGCTTTGTCTTTGGCAACTTTTTCATTATTCAAAACGTTGTAATGGACTCCTTTTCAATATCTTTTTTAACTAACCCTCAAGATGTAGAAGAATTAATTCAATTTTATTTTTCTTGGATTCTAATTCTTTTTGCTGTTCACATGCTGTTAGATAAAGTTAGTCAGCATACAAATAAAGACAACTGGCGACAATTAAGAAATAAAATAAGTGAGTTACATACTGCTGCTTCAGTAACGAGTTCAATCCTTTTAGGGTTTGTTATGTTGAATGGTTTCAAGAGTCACCCTTTGTTTGAGAATGACCTTATGTTGATTCCTCTTGTATTAAGTGTAATCACTGGTGTTGTTGTAGGCTTTGGTTCGTTAATACCTAAGCCTGTCCTTGCTGCCCCTCTACTGCCAAGTCCGCAAAATGGATTATCCAATATCCCTATTCATAATGCACAAAGTGCATCGGAATAAATTATAATTTTGTTTGCAATAAATACTGAATTTGATGAGATTATGTTACCAAGCATTAACTTTCAAGCTGCTTATAATGCTAGAAAAGATGAACTTACTGAAAAATAATTTAAAATAAAGTTCTTTGCATAAAAAAGGAAGCAAATTTTTCCTTTTTTATGCCAATTTTTTGGTTCTATTCATTAACATACTTGCTCATTCAACCAATTATTAAAATCAGTTTCTCTCCACCCTAAAGTGCGGTTTGACGTGGTTTAATTGATTCGACTAACCCAGTTAAGACATAATTGATTTAACTGGAGATTGAAATGAAAACACGTAAAACTTATTCAAAAGAATTCAAACTTGATGCCATTGCACTGGTAAGAGAGCAAAATTACAGTATTGCTGAAGCATCTAGAAACTTGGAGGTTACTCCTCAGATCCTGGGCCGTTGGATAAAAGAAGCAGAAAACGACGATGGTCATGCATTCCGAGGGAACGGTAAGCTAACACCCGAGCAGGATGAGATCCGTAAGCTAAAAGCACAAGTAAAACGCTTGGAAATGGAGCGTGAAATATTAAAAAAAGCGACGGTCTTCTTTGCCAAAGAAACGAAGTAAAATACGCGTTTATTGCCCAAAATAAGAAGATCTGGCCAGTGATATTGATGTGTCACGTGTTGGGTGTGAAAAACAATAATTACTACAGTTATCAAAAACGGAAGTCTCAAGCTCCAGTTAATACAGAGCACCAAGAGATGTTGCAATGGGTTAAGAATATTGCCGAGTTCAGTGATAATACCTATGGTGAAAGACGCATTCAGAAGGCATTAAATGCGCTTGATTTCGCTGTTGGCCGTAGAAAAACAGCGCAACTGATGAAAGAAGCAAAAGTTTGGGTACGGTATAAGAAGAAGTATAAAGCAACAACAAACAGTGACCACAAGAAGCCTGTATATGATAATGAACTTAAACAGGATTTCGATGTTCAACGTCCAAATCAAGCATGGGTGCAAGACATTACGTACATATGGACTTCTGAAGGATGGTTATATTTAGCCGTCGTAATAGACCTATACTCTCGTAAGGTTGTTGGCTGGAGTATGGGTAGCAGAATGAAAGCACAACTTGTTTGTGATGCACTAACAATGGCGATATGGCAACGAAAACCTAAAGCAGGATTGATAATACACTCAGATCAAGGCGTTCAATACGCGAGCCATCAATATAGGCGGATACTGAGGTTACATAAGTTTGTAGGCAGTATGAGCAAAAAAGGATGTTGCTGGGATAATGCAGTAGCAGAAAGCTTTTTCGGCAGTTTGAAACAGGAAAGAGTCCACTGGCGTAATTACCGAACGCGTTATACAGCTCAGCAAGATGTGTTGAATTACATCACGATGTGGTACAACAGCCAGCGGATGCATTCATACTTAAATTATCAAAGTCCAAATGAATTTGAGCGTATGGATAAACCATTAAAAGAAGTAGCTTAAAGAACTTAACTAGGGTGGCTGAATTCAGTTGACCAGGTCAAAAGACACCGGCACATTAATAAATGATTTTATCACTCCTTCAGTTGATGGAATGGGCGGCACATTTGACCGAGTAAAAGCAGGTTTTGTGGCAGGCATCAACATTATAAAAACACAGTTTTTAGTGATACCGCGTGCAATCATGAAAGCACTATCACTCATACCATCAAAACTATTACCTGATGGTTGGGGTGACAGCATCAAGAGCGCACAAAAACAATTAGAGGAAATGAACAGCGGCATAGTAAACGATGCAAAAGCCAATATTGAATATGATGTAACAGGTGCAACTGACAAACCATTACAATCAGCGTCCAAGCGTGAAATGTTAAAGCACCCAAGCATACAAAGTAAATCACAAGTTGAAGTACGCATTAAATCTGATAAGCCTGTTGAGATAATACAAGCTAAATCTGATAAACACACAGATATGATGATTGATACTGGTGAATTATTAGGGAGTGGATTTTAACTGCAGGTGTAACTACAGGTGTTTTTTGTATTTTTTATGCTAATGAAGGGTGGTTAGGGTTTAAAGGTTTGTTTTTGTTGGTCTCCCCACAGGGACTCGAACCCCGATCATCCGCTTAGGAGGCGGGTGCTCTATCCTGTTGAGCTATAGAGAGACTAATATATTGATTATATTATATAAGTTAGTACTTATCTAATACGCGTTCATTATACATAATTACTGTATTGATTTAATAGTAGCAATATCATTGATTTGAATATTACTTAAGGGATATTCATCTAAAGTGCTCAGTACTGCACTATCAGCATAAACTTCAACTACCTTCATTGCTTGTGCAGAGGTAGTTGCTGATTGTCTCTCGATACCAAATTGATCTTTAAAATTACTTGCGTAAGCGAGTTCAATGATTGTTCCCGGCTGTAGACCATTTTTTATACCTAAGTTTATTTGTACGCTATCACTGGTCACTGCTATCACCCGAGCTTTAGGAATGACGCACTGTATATGTTGTGATATATCTGTATTGGCCTGGGCTAAGCTAGTTAAAATAGCTTGTCCATATTGATAATCCCAGAATTGTTTACTGTTTAAATCTGCATACTCTTCTTTACCATATTGCCATGACGTACTTTGGCGATACTGCTTGCTGAACAGTAATTGCCCTTGAAATGCATCATATAGATAAACGGTCATATAAAAATGTCGATCCGGATTACTTACCCAGTACGTCAATGAATTTTTGCTTTCAAATTTAACGGATAAATCATTAACTTCCCCAAATATAACAAATTGACTATCTGTTTGAGCGGAGAGACTGCTTAATGTATTTGTTAAATTTCTATTATTATATTTTTCACCTAATTTTAATGGCGTGTCGATATAGCGACGAATATTGAATAAATTAGGACTAAGAGACAATTGATTAAAAAAAGTTTCGCTTACTTTTTTATGTAAGTCATAAATTTGACCATCAACTGTATGTTGCGGTACGTTCATTGCAAAACGACTGATGACGATTGATTTTGGAAATTGGCTGCCAATACATTGTTCCTCTCTTGCAACGATATTGACTTTAATGCTGACGGTTAATAATTTATTTTTTTGCGTTTCTTCGATGATTTTTAAGGCTTTAATCTCACCACCAGAATTAAGAATTAACTTATTTTCAACTAAAACCCCTTGATTTACTTGCTGCAAACTCGATATTGCTCCTCCGGAAAATAATAAGGCATCTTTTACAGCTTTTTTAATTGCTTGCTCACGAGCCTGTCCAATATCATCATTTATAATGGAGGCATTCGCACTTGCTTGAAACCATTGTGCAGAGGCATTAATAGATGATATTAGTAATAAAATAAAGACAACTTTTTTCATGACATTCTCGCCTGCTTGCTAAGGTAATTAAAAGTGTTGCCATATATTTTCATAAAGCGCTTTAATGTTGCTTTATCTTATGGCTATCTATTGATAAGCAAAATATAAACCAACTTTACATTTACCTGTTTGATAATCCTTTTTAATAAATTTGTATTAAAGTTTTTTGAAGTTTAACCGATAACTTATTTAGTATAAAAATTTCTTATCGAGGCAGGCTTTCATGAAAACGCTATTTGTTATTTCTACATTACTTCTTATGTTGCAAGGTTGCTCTACTGCGGCAACTCCCTCTGCTGATGAGGTTGAAATTAAAGAACAAGCTCGATTACAGCAAATAGAGCAGGAAAGACGTGCGAGTGAAGATTACCTTTATTATTATGTTGCTCACTCATATAGTAACAATAGACCAGATAGCGAAGGCAGTGACCAAGCTGACGTTCAAACGGATTCCAATGGGTATGGTCATTTGTATACCTTCAATGGCAAAAAATCACTCATATTGTCTGAAGTTGTCAGTAAAATGGCAGATCAGTTACTTTATAATTACGAATATCAATTCCAAAATTCGGCGATTGCATTAACTTCATTAGTTGATTTGAATAATCACCAAAATACGAGTTGGTTAGGTCAAACTATTTCAGAACAATTCATTCATGAATTACATATTAGAAAGCTACGTGTTATAGATTTTAAATTAACAGGTAATATTCAAGTCACTGAAGATGGTGAGTTTGCTATCTCTAGGAACTGGAAAAAACTAAATAATAATGTAGATGTTACTCGTATACTCACAGGAACTATGTCTCGTAACGAAGAAGGTGTGATTGTAAATGTACGTATAGTAAACGCCGCCAGTAGTGTTGTTGAGTCAACAAGTAGCGCCTTTATCCCACATAATATATTTGTAGGTGGTCGCTATGACTATCGTCCTAAACAGTTTATCTCTCGCAATAGCCAGCGTAATGAAAGTAATGCATTGGTTCGTTTAGTGGAATAAAAGCAATGTGCCAGCATTGTTATAAGCAGACTTCGGTCTGTTTTTTTTTGCCGATTACTTCTGATATCTATAAACCTGATTATCGGTATTATTTATTAATCTATTACTTTATTAATATAGGTATGCTTATTGCTTTAATTAATGCATCAATGATAAAGCGTCAATATTAAAGCATCAATGTTAAATCAGCTGAGGAAGGGGCAAATGACCTTTTCTAATTACTTATGAAAAAGGAGCCTATAATGCTCATAAAAAATTACTATAGCCGTTTAATCACAATATTACCGATATCGGTCGCTGTGTTATTTTTATCTGCCTGTAGTCTCAATACTATGCCTACAGAAGCTGTTGAAGAATATGAATTTGTCGCAGTAGGGTACGCGACAATGGATGCACAGAAGGGCGCTACGGATGATATTAAAATGCTTAATGCAATCAAAGCTTCTAAGTTAGAAGCCTATAAAGAATTAGCAGAGCAGGTCTATGGTGTTATGTTAACGTCTGAAAATAGTGTGAAGGAATATCAGCTACAAAGTAATGGCATAAAAGGAAAGGTTAAAGGTTTAGTGAGAGGTGCTAAAGTGCTTCGGACGTATCATGAAGATGATTTGTACATTACTGAGTTAGGGCTTAATATGAAAACTCTCCCATTCTTAAAAGATGCTGAATTTGCAGATAATGAAGCGGTGATCAAAGTGCAAAGCCAAGTTTATTATTAGTTTTAAAGCGAAATTATAGAAACTTTATGATAGACGTATGTTGAAAGGTGGTGGTTCGCTTTATTGTCAAATCTGGTTGATTGTTTTAATTGAGGTCTAAGGGGCGTTACTAATTAATCTTAGAATCATTAATTAAACTTAGCGTTATCGTTTAGGCCTGTGTTGCGAAGTGATTTTTACATCGGCTATTATATTGCACGCTTAGCAAAGCGATGTTTAGAATAGCTAGTTCAGGGAGACTTGGAGTGTTTAATTAGAGTGGGCTTTGATTAACTAAGAGAGAGCTAGATACTTATATTACGCTTCAATATTTTTACCTAATAAACTTCCGCCACTGAGCAATCCTTTTTGATCGTAAGTGACACTGTTTTTACCTTTGGCTTGTGTCAGTATTTGCATCAAATGCTTGTTACTTTTCATGCTTAATTCTATTAACCGACCGTTAATTGCATTATTTTTTTGGCAAAGCTGTAGGTTAGTTTGAATTTCACCTTGTAGCGTCACAAGTTCAGGATCTTGCTGGATAATAGTTAAATTTTCTGGCGTACTGATCTGCTTGTTATAGCTATTAATATTTTGTAATAACTTCTGTTTGTTAAACAACAAAGTGTTAAGTCCTACAAATGACTTTTCTTTTAAACAGTTTTTCTCTTCATCAAGCAAATCATGTAATGCTTGAATTGTTTCTGATAGCTCTGATAGTTGTTTTGTTAGCATTTTTTATTCTTTTAAGTGTATGTATTAGCTTGAAAAGGCTTTGCTAAAATCAGCTTCAAATTTACCTAGCTTTTCCGCTAACTGCTCAGTATTAATTTTATAGTCACCGTTTAATATCGCCGCTTTCAATGTTTCTACACGTTTCATATTTACCTGGGACTCACTTGATGTTTGCATTTTATTTAAATTTAATGCCTGTGAAGTCAATTGTACAGAGTCCTTGCTTGAGCTAACTGCCGTTTTATTATCTGCGGCGTTTGTCTCACTCTGTTTTTGAGTTTTATGTTGCTCAACAGAAAGCTTGCTCTGAGGCGTTTGACGGTTGATGTTTATACTCATAATCGTGTTCCAATTAGTCTACATAGTTAAGGTATCGGCAGGAATATGGATAACTTTAGCTAAAATGGTGACTTTTTTAAAAAGTTACATGTACTTCTTTGAGTGCATAAACAGTACCTACAACGACACGTTGTGTACGTGCATTTTTCACTCTTACAGTACTGCCTATATTACCATCAGTTAACGCAATACCCGAGGCTTTTATTACTAAGCCATTTTGGTTTGCGGTAATTGTCACTTTATCATTCTCGCAAACGTAACAAATATCTTTGTGGCGAATACTTTTCTTTGATGATACGTTTCTTTTTAAGCGAACACCGGTTAGCGATTCTGTGCTGCTGAACGTACTACCTCGCACTTGAGATTGTGCTTTATAAATACGTTTAATATTGTCATCTTTTAACATTTCTCCTTTGTTTAAAGAATGTCGAGTGACAATTAATGGAATTAAAGTTTGTACTTTGACACGAATATAAGTGTCCCACTTACTTTCTCCTAGGCAAGATACTTTGACGGCGGTTTTTCTTTTGATTTTATCGCCTACAATATGTCCTTGTAATGGCTCTGTACAAATGGCAAAAGTTTGTCGAGATGATAATTCAATCGCTTTGATATAAAGTTTTTTTTCGCCCGTTAGTTCAAAACTTTGTTGATATTTATCAAAAACTAGAGCCTCTGCAAATTTTTCTATCTCTTTTGAGTAATTAGAGTCTGCAAAACTGTAAGAAGTGCCTAGACTTAGGGCAATTAAAATAAATCGAATCAATTTGCTCACCTCGTGTAAGTGAATTTTTATATTGCTGATGCATTATTAAAGATTATAGTATTTTTATAAAAAATAATCATAGCTAGCAACCATAACAAAAAGGAACAGAATATGGCAGGTGTTTTAGACTCGGTTAATCAACGTACTCAGTTGGTAGGTCAAAATAGACTTGAGTTACTGCTTTTTAAGTTAGGTGGTATTCAACGTTATGGTATTAACGTATTCAAAGTAAGAGAAGTCTTACAGTGCCCCCCACTTACTGCTTTACCTAAATTGCATCCCGCTATTCGCGGTATCGCCCATGTGCGAGGTCAGACAATTTCTATTATTGATATGAATCTTGCAACGGGGGGACGTGCAATACAAGATATTCAGGATAGATTTATTATCATTACAGAATACAACCGCTCCATCCAAGGTTTTTTAGTGGGGTCGGTTGAGCGTATTATTAATATCAACTGGGAAAACATTCTACCACCACCAAATGGTGTTGGTCGTTACAATTACTTAACAGCGGTTACTGAAATTGATGGTTCTCTTGTAGAAATTTTAGATGTTGAAAAAATTCTAGATGAAATTGCGCCTGTCGATACCGAAGTTACGGCGGAAGTGATCGCCCAGTTGCCGATGGAAGAGATGAAGAATAAACGTATTTTAGTGGCAGATGACTCGTCAGTTGCACGTAAACAAATTCAACGTGCTCTTTCCGCGCTTGGTATTGAGTGTGACCTTGTTAAGGATGGTAAAGAAGCGTTGAATTTCTTAAAAGAAGTCGCTAAGACACAGCCCGTGATTGAAAAATATGCATTGATGATTTCAGATGTAGAAATGCCAGAAATGGATGGATATACCTTAACTGCTGAAGTAAAGTCTCACCCTGACTTGAAAGACTTGCATATTATATTGCATACTTCATTAAGTGGTGTCTTTAATCAAGCGATGGTTGAGAAAGTGGGGGCTGATGATTTTATCGCCAAATTCAATCCTGATGAATTAGCGTCAGCAGTGCAGAAAGTTATTAATTTGGGTGTAAAATAATATTTTCTGAGCAAAACACGTTAAAACTGTTTCATTTGAAATAGCTGATAATTATTTTGTCAGCTATTATTTTTCATTGGCCTTGATGGTTAATATTTTAAAGTTTGCCATGCCCTCTATACAACAATTAAAAGCGAGTAATAATTAGTGAGAACTATTTCTGATACCACCTATAAGCAGTTTGCTAGTTTTTTAGAAGTACAATGTGGCATTGTGTTGGGCGATAACAAGCAGTACCTTGTTAAAAGTCGTTTATTGCCATTAGTGACTGAGTTTAAACTGGAAAGCTTAACTGAACTGATAGAGCAAGCAATGGGTATTCGAAATCGTCAATTACGCACTATGGTTATTGATGCGATGACGACCAATGAAACCCTATGGTTTAGAGATCGATACCCTTTTGAGTTATTAACCAGTAAATTATTTCCTGAGTTTCTTGAAACGAAAAAGAATATAAAAATCTGGTCATCGGCTAGTTCGTCTGGTCAAGAAGCTTACTCTATTGCAATGACGGCTTTAGAGTATAAAAAGAGTAAACCTAGTAGCAACTTAAGTGTACAAATTATTGGTACTGATATTTCTGATTCGATGTTGGCACAATGTAAAGCTGCAGAATATGATAACTTAGCACTATCCCGAGGCTTATCAGATACGCGTAAAAATCAGTTTTTTGTGCCTGTAGGCAGTGACGGAAATAAAATGCAAATTAAACCTGAGGTCAAAACTTTGACTTCTTTTAAAAGCTTAAATTTATTGGATAGCTACGGTTCGTTAGGTAAGTTTGATATCATTTTTTGCCGTAACGTACTTATCTATTTTGCTAACGACGTGAAATCAAAAATATTGAATCAGTTTGCAACTGCTTTAAACCCAGGTGGATACCTTATTCTAGGTGCTTCTGAGTCATTAAATGGATTAACTGACCGATTTGAAATGGTACGTTGTAATCCTGGTATTATTTATAAATTAAAAAGCAAGTAAGTCTTTATTTGCCACTTTTTTGGTAGAGAGGCAGTTTTTGCCTCTTTACTATAAAAGCGTCAAGTCTATTAATTCAACTCTATTATTCACGTTTTTATTCGCTAATAAAGGGGCTCATGTAACCTTTCTATCTTCTTTAATATCGGTTAAACCACTCAATCCTCCTGTTTTTACTATTAAATACTTACAGTTTTAATTTTTTATTAATTAATTGTCTTTAATATTTCTTTTTGGCACATGCTTTGCATTTGTAATAACAAAGGAGAAAATTATGGCGATTAACTTTGAAAAAGCATTAGGTATGCATCAGCACACGTTAGGTATTCGATCACGTCGTACTGAAATTTTAGCTTCTAATATCTCAAATGCTGATACACCTAATTACAAAGCAAAAGATATTAACTTTAAAGACGCACTCAATGCTGCAAAGTCTGGTGCAGGTGTTTCACTTAACCGTACCAATAGCGCTCATAATTTAGGCTTCTCAACTTCAATGGCTCAAAATGGTCTGTTATTCCGTAATACAAATCAGCCTGATACGGGTGATGGTAATACAGTTGATTTAGAAGTTGAACGTAATTTGTTTATGAAAAATAGTTTGGAATACCAAGCCAGTTTAGATTTTTTAAATAGTAAAATATCAGGGCTTCGCACTGCGATCAAAGGCCAATAATAGCATGTCAGGGGAACTACTATGAGTTTATTAAAAGTATTAGATGTAGCCGGAACTGGCATGAGTGCACAATCTGTACGCTTAAATACAACCGCCAGTAACTTGGCTAATGCAAACAGTGTTAGCAGTAATATCGACGAAACCTATAAAGCGAGGCACCCTGTATTTGCTGCAGAGTTAAATAGAGCAATGGGTGGTTTAGACAGTAGTGTTGGTGTCAAGGTACAGGGCATTGTTGAAAGTACTGCTGAATTAAATCAGGAATATGCACCTAATCACCCTAAAGCCGATGAAAATGGTTTTATTTATCACTCCAATGTCAATGTGATGGAAGAGATGGCTAATATGATCAGTGCTTCTCGTTCATATCAAACTAACGTGCAAATCGCAGAAGCGGCAAAGCAAATGTTGAATCGTACATTGCAATTAGGCAAATCGTAAGGATATATAGATGACTACTATCACTTCATCATCATTTAATTTTACAAAGCCTTTAACCGAAGAACAGGTTAATGCAAACTCTGAAATCGATGCAGAGCAGCAATTGAGCCAAGAAGATTTTTTCTCTTTATTATCTCAACAGCTCGCTTATCAAGACCCTTTTTCTCCCGTTGATAACTCAGAAATGATTGCGCAAATGGCATCGTTTACTACTGCCGAAGGGATTGCCACCATGGGCAGTGAATTTGCTGGTATTAAAGAAGTATTAAACTCTAGCCAAGCACTAGAAGCCTCATCATTAGTGGGTAAAAAAGTATTAATACCAAGCGACCAAACTTATTTAACTGAAGGTGGTACAGCTTCCGGTTCGTTAACAACGACAACCGGAGCTTATAATACCTCGGTCTCCATTACCGATAAAACGGGTAATATCATCCGTACTCTGGCCTTAGGCGATGTTGGTGCGGGTAATCAACGTTTTGACTGGGATGGTTTAGATTCACAGGGGGATCCTGCGCCCGCTGGAACCTATACATTTGCTGCAAATGGCATGGTAAATGGCAAAGGTGAAGCATTAACGACGGCTTCCTACGCGCATGTAGAAAGTGTGAGCTTAGGCGGTGGAACTGCTAGCGTCTACTTAAATCTAAAAGGTTTAGGCGGAATTGAACTTAAAGATGCAATTGAAGTTGCAGAAAACATATAACTAAGAGGAAGTCACTATGTCATTTAATGTAGCATTAAGCGGAATTGCAGCAGCGCAGACTGATTTAGACACAACGTCAAATAATATTGCAAATGTAAATACCGTTGGCTTTAAAGAGTCTCGCGCCGAGTTCGATAGCGTTTACGCTAACTCTCTATTTTCTAATAGTGCAACTAAAGTGGGTGATGGTACTTCCGTTGCCGCCGTTGCGCAGCAATTCCATCAAGGTAGTTTAAAATTTACCGATAATCCATTGGACTTAGCAATCACGGGTAGTGGTTTCTTTGCTACGGCCAGTGATATCGGCGATAAAGATTTAAGTTATACACGTGCAGGTACTTTTAAATTAAATGATGAAAATTATATTGTTGATAACAGCGGTAACTACCTGCAGGCTTTTCCCGTTAATGATGATGGGACTTCCTCATCGGTTAGTTTAAGTACAACTAGTGCCATTCGTATACCTGAAACAGCAGGTGTACCGGTAGCCACCTCAACAGTGGAAATAGGGTTGAATTTACCCTCAAGTGCAGAAGCTAAAGATCTTTCTAAATTTGATCCCGATGATCCAGATACTTATAACAATGCAACATCAGTAACAATTTATGACTCACTAGGTGAATCACATGTTATGAGTACTTATTACGTAAAACCTGATAATGCAAAGCCCACGGCTGATGGGACGGTTACGAGTCAATGGGTTTCTTTTGTAACTATTACAAGTGACACCGGCACTAAAATTCCGGTTGCTCCTCTTTCTGGTGCAGGTGTATACACAACAGGCGATACACTAGATCCTCTCGATCCTGCTGATACTGATTTTGATACTAGTCCAGCAACTGTTACTGATGCTTCAGGCACAGTATATGAGGGTTCGGTATTACGGTTCGATAGTTTTGGTGCGTATCAAGGCAGTAATCCTAGCCCAATGACTCTAGAAAGGTTAGGTGCAGATCTTGGTGATGGGAATGGTGCAGGAGCCTTACCGACGGGAACTAATGGGAATCAGGAAATCACGATTTCTTATAAAAACCCGACTCAATTTGCTTCCTCATTCGAGGTCACTGGATTAGAGCAAGATGGTTTAACCGTAGGTCGTTTGAATGGTATTGAAATTGGCAATGATGGTCTAGTTGAAGCCACTTATAGTAATGGCACATCAGAGCCGCTTGCGCGAGTTGTTATGGTGCGCTTTCGTAATGAGCAAGGTTTGACACAAGCTGGCTCAAAGTGGACTGCTTCACAACGTTCGGGGGATCCTATCGCAGGAGAAGGGGGCGAAGGTTCATTTGGTCTCATTAACTCTGCTGCGTTAGAGCAATCTAATGTTGATTTAACGACTGAGCTGGTGGACTTAATTTCTGCACAACGTAATTTCCAAGCTAATTCTCGTTCATTAGAGATCAGTAATGAATTACAACAAACGATTTTACAAATTCGTTAATTTTTAAATTAGTTAATCATTCCTAAAACGCACCTTTCTCGGTGCGTTTTTATTATGTAAAAGCCAACGTCCATATTATTTAAATGCTTCTGTATTTAAGCCTCCCTGTTTTCTTGCATTTCCATACCTAAGATCTAAAACCTAAATCTTCCCCTGTTTCTAACTTTAATTATATTTACGGCTCAGCTATTTTACTTTCCTTTTGTTGGCACAACGATTGCATTGTTGAATATATAAATACAATAACAAAAGAAATAGCACGGCAATTGCCATAGTTATTACATAAGCGGTCAATAGTTAAGGAAGTCAAAATGGATAATTTTCTTTATGTTTCAATGTCAGGCGCTAAAGAGACCATGAATGCGTTAGCTATTCACAGTAATAACTTAGCGAATGCCAGTAAAACCGGGTTTAAAGCCAGCTTTGAACAAGCTCGAAGCATGCAAGTACATGGGCAAGGCTTACCAACACGAGTCTTTGCGCTTGCCGAATCACCAGGACAAAATTTTGACAGCGGCATTGTGCACGATACCGGTCGTGAGTTAGATGTTGCTGTAGAAGGAGAAGGGTGGTTTGTTGTTAAATCCGAAGCGGGTGACGAAGGGTTAACACGTAGTGGTGATTTTAATATCACCGCAGAAGGCTTTTTAATAGACGCCAATGGCCAAGAAGTCATGGATGAAACAGGCAATAATATTTATATCCCGATGCCGATTGAAAAATTCAATATTCGTAAAGATGGCATGATTGAAGTTCGTCCTGAAGGTGCACCAGCTGATGGAATGGAAGATATCGCTAAACTAAAGTTAGTTAATCCAGATATCAAAGATTTAATGCGGGGTTCCGATGGTTTATTCCGCCGTATTGATGGCCAACCATTACAGGTTTCAAATGATGTGGTTGTCACCAACGGTGCTCTAGAGTCATCAAACGTTAATTTAAGTAGTGAGTTAACCAGTTTAATTAACTTACAACGTAGTTTTGAAATGCAAGTTAAAATGATGAAAAAAGCCGAAGAGATTGATAAAAGCTCTGAATCTCTACTTCGAATGTCTTAAGTCATTAGTCTGCGCATTATTAAAGAATTTTAAGGAGAAAAGTTATGCATTCCGCTTTATGGATCAGTAAAACAGGGTTAGATGCACAGCAAACTAACGTGGCAACAATTTCAAATAACTTAGCCAATGCAAGTACCGTTGGTTTTAAAAAGAGTCGTGCCATTTTTGAAGACCTGTTATATCAAACCGTTAACCAACCGGGTGCCAATGAAACACAAAATACTAAGTTACCTTCGGGATTAATGATTGGTTCTGGTGCGAAGGTTGTCGCTGTACAAAAGAACTTCACGCAGGGGAATGCATTAACTACTAATAACTCCTTAGATGTGATGATTGATGGCCGTGGTTTTTTTGAAATAGAAATGCCAGATGGAAGTTCATCATATACGCGTAATGGCCAATTCATGCTTAATGAAGAAGGAACCATGGTAACACCTGGTTCTGGTTACCCGTTATTGCCGCAAATACAAATTCCTGAAAATGCGCAAACAATTAGTATCGGTGCAGAAGGTGAAGTCTCGGTAAGCATTGCCGGTCAAGCCGAAAACCAAGTGGTTGGACAATTAAATGTAAATGATTTTATTAACCCCTCTGGTTTAGAGCCTTTAGGACAAAATTTATATGCAGAAACAGGGGCTTCCGGTGCGCCTATTGAAGGCGTACCAGGCGGCGACGGATTAGGGTTTATTCGTCAGGGGATGTTAGAAACGTCTAATGTTAACGTAACAGAAGAACTGGTTAATTTGATCGAGAGTCAGCGTGTTTATGAAATGAACTCAAAAGTAATTTCAGCGGTTGATGAAATGCTTTCTTACGTTAGCCAACAGTTATAAATAGGTGGTTAAAATGAGAAATATTATAGTCTTATGTGCAATACTTAGCGTTGTAGGTTGTACTTCACTGCCCAATGAAGAGGTGAAGAATGACCCTGAATACGCACCGGTAGAACCGCTTGAAGCGGACTTAAATGTGGTCACAACAGGGTCTTTATTTCAAGAAAGTTATGCTAATAACCTTTATTCAGATATTAAAGCGCATCGCGTTGGTGACATTATCACCGTGAATCTAGAAGAATCGACCTCGGCAACTAAACAAGCTGGCACCAGTTTGGATAAAAGTAACTCTTATAAAATGAGTGTTGACGATATTACGTTACCTAGTGGTTCACTTGTACCTGGTTTTGGTTTTGGGGGAGGGATTTCTCAAGACAGCGGTTTTGCTGGTGATGCCGGTGCAGACCAAAGCAATAGTTTAAAAGGCAGTATCACGGTTAACGTAACACGCGTTTTAAGTAATGGTAATCTAGAAATTCGCGGTGAAAAATGGTTGATGTTAAATAATGGTGAAGAGTTTGTGCGCATACGTGGGGTAATTCGCTCGGAAGATGTTAGTTCTGATAACTCAGTTTCATCAACCCATGTTGCCAATGCTAGGATTCAATACGGTGGTACAGGCTCCTTTGCTAACACACAAAGCCAAGGTTGGTTAACTGCATTCTTTAACGGGCCTTATTGGCCGTTCTAAAAGTCATTTATTCGCATCAGCGATATTATTTACATAAGCGATAAGGTAAGGAGAGTCATATGCTATTTTCATCAAAAGGAACAGCGAACTGTTTTTTTTCAGCATGCTTAGGTTTAACCCTATCGCTGTTGGTTAATACAGCGGATGCAGCGCGAATCAAAGATATTGCCAGTGTGCAAGGGGTTCGAAGCAACCAATTAGTTGGTTATGGTTTAGTGGTTGGTTTACCCGGCACGGGCGAAAAAAGTAGTAAGTTTACTGAGCAAGCTTTTGCGACCATGTTAAGAAATTTTGGGATCAATATTCCACAAGGCCAAACATTAAAAATTAAAAATGTTGCGCCAGTGGCTATCACCGCAGAATTAAAAGCTTTTGCTAAACGAGGTCAGAAAATTGACATCACTGTGTCAGCAATTGGTGAAGCAAAAAGTTTACGTGGGGGGGAGTTGTTACAGACCTTTTTGAAAGGGGTTGATGGTAAGGTTTATGCGCTAGCACAGGGGAGTCTTGTTGTTGGTGGACTTGGCGCTGAAGGTGCTGACGGTTCTAAAGTAGTGATCAATACACCTACCGTTGGTCGGATTGCAAATGGTGCCATTGTTGAGCGAGAAGTTATCTCTCCTTTTGCACAGGGTGATACTATTACTTTTAATTTACATGACTCTGATTTTACTACGGCAAAATTGATGGCAGATACGATTAATAATTTAGTCGGTCCTAATACAGCAAGTTTATTAGATGCAACGTCGGTACAGGTATTAGCGCCTCGTAATATATCGCAACGTGTTTCTTATTTATCAACACTAGAAAATTTAGAATTTAGACCTGCACGTTCAGGGGCAAAGATTATTGTTAATTCACGTACAGGTACAATAGTAGTAGGACAAGATGTTCGATTATTACCAACGGCTATTACTCATGGTGGTATTAGTGTCACGATTAGTGAAAACAAAGAAGTCGTGCAACCAAACCCATTTGCTGGTGGTGATACTGAAGTAGTTAAAAATAGTATTGTCAATGTTACTCAGGAAGATAGCCGTATGTTTCGATTTGATACGGGCATTAGTTTGAATGATTTAGTGCGTGCAGTTAATGAGGTAGGCCTTGCGCCTGGTGATTTAATGGCGATATTAGAAGCATTAAAACAAGCCGGTGCCTTACAAGGTGAGCTGGTTATTATTTAATCTTTATCGGTAATGGATCGATTTATACATGTACAAAAAAGGGAAAACCAATGGTTTTCCCTTTTTACGTTAAGGGCTATCGCGTGATGGCTATCATCAATAGGCTCTTAATCAGTTTTTTCTCTGTGCTCTCTACAAGGTCATTGCCGCTATCCAGCCAAAGGCGATTAACGGTAGATTGTAATGTAGGAAAGTAGGGATAACAGTATCACGGATATGATCATGTTCACCATCAGCGTTAAGGCCAGATGTTGGACCTAATGTTGAGTCAGAGGCTGGAGAGCCCGCATCGCCCAATGCCGCCGCAGTGCCCACTAGTGCAATGATAGCCATTGGAGAAAATCCAAATGCAATCGCCAGTGGTACATAAATAGTGGCGATGATTGGGATGGTTGAGAATGAAGAACCTATACCCATGGTTACTAATAATCCAATCACTAGCATTAATATCGCTGCTAAGGATTTGTTCTCACCAATTCCTGAAGATAATGCTTCTACTAATGTTTCTACACTGCCTGTTGCTTTCATTACAGCGGCAAAACCTGCAGCGGCAATCATGATAAAGCCAATCATTGCCATCATGTGTACACCTTTGGTGAAAACATCATGCGTTTCTTTCCAGGCAATAACACCACCGAGTGTGAACACGCTGAATCCGGCGAGTGAACCAACAATCATAGAACCTGTTAATAACTGAACCGTTAAAGTCGCAACAATTGCCACTAATGCAACAATAATATGGCGTTTGTTGAGTGTTTTGAATTCTGCTGCTTTTGAGTTTGCGACTTTTTCTTGGTAAATACGTGGTTTACGGTAGCTGATAAAGACGGCAATCAATAAACCAACGATCATGCCCATAGCAGGTAAAATCATCGCAGTAGGTACCTGTGATGCTGTTACATCTAAGCCGTTATCATGTAAGTTTTTTAAGAGAATATTATTTAAGAAAATCCCACCAAAACCGATCGGCAGCACCATATAAGGGGTTACTAAACCAAAAGTTAAAATACAAGCTGCTAAGCGTCTATCAACTCGTAATTTATTAAGTACACCCAGTAACGGCGGTATTAAGATAGGTATAAACGCGATATGCACGGGGATAACGTTTTGCGACGCAATTGTCATCAATAGGATCACGGTAAACACTGTGTATTTGATGGTAGTTGACACTTGTTGTGTCTGTTGGCCATTAAGGCGCTTAATAATGCCTTGTGATAATAAATCAGTAATACCAGATTTAGAAATTGCGACAGCAAACGCACCTAACATTGCATAGCTTAAAGCGATAGTTGCACCGCCACCTAGGCCACTTTCAAATGCAGATATTGTATCAGGTAGAGATAAACCAGCTGTTAAACCTCCAACTAAAGCACTGAGAGTCAGTGCAATAACAACATTAATACGCATCATGGATAAAATAAGCATGATACATACCGCCAATAAAACAGGGTTAAGCATAATAATTCCTTGTGGGTAGGGTAAAAATCGCAGGCATTCTACGTGATGCGACAGTACTTTGCTGAGAAAACTCACCTCATTTTTATTATTAATCAGAAAACAGCCAGTTATAGTTCGATACTGAAGTGTTGGCATCTATTTTGCTTTATCAATGTAATGGTAATAAAAGGGGTTGTTAATGGGCAATCAAACAGTAACACAGGCAAGTAACTACTTTGATCTACAAGGGCTGGAGCAGTTGCGTCAAAAAACCAAGACTAATGACAAAGAAACGATCCGTGAAGTGGCGAATCAATTTGAGTCAATGTTTGCTTCGATGTTAATTAAGTCGATGCGTGAAGCTAATGCTGCCTTTGAAACCGAAAGCCCTTTTAATAACCAACAAACAAAATTTTATACGGATATGCAAGATAAGCAGTTAGCCGTTGATATCAGTCGTCATGGTTCGCTAGGGCTGGCTGATGCGTTAGTTAGGCAGTTAGACCCAACATCGATAGTACGACCTCAGTCAGTGCCACAGGAACAACTAATGATGCCTGAACAAGAGCCTGAAATGATGAGTTTAACTACAAAAGAAAACACTACTGACTTTAAAAAGCCGGATCAATTACAAGCCTCATTGCAAACAAAAATCAATGATAGTGCATTGCAACATAAAGCGGAGAGTGCTGATGATGTTAATACGAATGCTAACGCACAGAAAGTTGACTTTAGTTCGCCATCTTCCTTTATTGCCACATTGTTACCCTATGCGCAAAAAGCCGCTAAGTCTTTAGGCATTTCGCCTGAAGTTTTGGTCGCTCAATCGGCATTGGAAACCGGGTGGGGTAAAAAAGTGCTGCAAACTGCCAATCAGCAAAGTAGTTTCAATCTGTTTAATATTAAATCTCACAATAGTTGGCAGGGGGAAAGCGTTAATAAAAGCAGTCTAGAGGTTGAAGATGGTGTTGGTGTACAGCGTCGTTCTAATTTTCGAGTTTACGAAAATCTACATGAAAGTTTTAAAGATTATACGAATTTCATTAGTAACAATAAACGCTACGAGCAAGCTTTGCAGCAAGGTGATAACGCGGATCGTTATATTGAAGAGTTACAACAAGCGGGTTATGCAACCGATCCTCAATATGCAGATAAAATTAAAGCGATTATGAACAGCGATAACTTCCAATCGGTTGTTGCGGGAGATAATAACAATGGCTGATTTATTTCAAATTGGACTGTCGGGGATCTATTCTTCACAAGCAAGTCTAGCTACTACCAGTCACAATATTAGTAATGTGAGTACGGAAGGCTACTCTCGTCAAACTGTTGACGTTACCAGCGCACAGGCACAAAAATTAGGTACCAACTTTATTGGAAATGGTTCTATTATCAACGGAATTGACCGTGCCTATGATCAATTTGCATTTAAAGAAAATATTATTAATACCTCGGCTCACGCTTATAACGAAGTGAGTTATACGCAAGCCAGCCAGTTAGATAAATTACTCTCTAACGAAAGTACCTCTGTCACTAAGTCTGTTCTTAGTTTATTTTCTGCATTAGGTGATGTCGCAGATCATCCGAATACAATAGAGACTCGCTCTGTATTCCTTGAGGATGCATCGAATATGATCAATCAATACAATACTCTGTATCAACAACTAGAAACTCAATACAGTGGTGTTAATAATGATATTGAGAATTCTGCAGCGGCGATCACTGAACTCGCTGACAATATCGCGACATTAAATGGTCGTATTCTTGCCGTATCTGGTTCGAATAGCGGTGGTGACGCCAATGATTTATTGGACAGACGGAATCAGGCAATTACTGCCTTAAGTGAATACGTTAATGTCTCCGTGCTTGAAGCAGATAATGATATGGTGAATATTTTTATTGGTAGCGGACAAGGTTTAGTGATGGGAGTTCATTCTCAATCTATTGTTGCGGTGAACGGCGACCCAGATCCCGCTCGAAAAGAACTCGCATTAAGCCATAAGGGTAAAACATCACAGGTTGATGGTAGTAAGTTTGGAGGTAAAGTCAGTGCGTTGTTTGAAGCCCGTGAAAATGAAATAGAGCGTGCCTTTAATCAGTTAGGTCAGAATGTGATTGGCTTAACACACGCTATCAATGAACAGCAAAAGCAAGGTCAAACCTTAGACGGCGAGATTGGTGCAGCACTATTTAATGATGTTAATAGTGATCAGGCAATGAAAAGCCGTGTATTAAGTCATGCTGATGGCAAAGGTGAAGCTACATTAAGTGTACGTATTGATGATTTAAGCGAATTATCTGCCGATGAATTTACGTTAATAGTAGATAGTTATGATATTGGGACAGGAGATATTACATTTGAAGTGACTAACAATACGACGGGTGTGAAGGAGACGATAATCGGTAATTCATCTACTGGACAGCGTATTGAAATTCCTGGAGCAGGCATTAGTATTGGAATCGATTCAATTTCAACTTCAGAGCCATTACAGGCTGGAAAAGAATTTTCCTTACGCCCAACACGTTTAGGAGCTCAGCAAGCAAGCTTAGATGAGAAAAACCCTACAAAAGTAGCCGTGGCAGACGCTGAAATTAAAGCGGTAGTTAGCGATACCAATACTGGTACTGCAACATTTCATGTAAGTGCCATTGTTGATAAAGGTGACACTAACTATATGGATGAAGATAGTCCAGTAACGATTAAAATATCAGTGAATACAACTACTAGCCAAGTTGCTTATAATATTTTTGATAAAAATGATAATCAAATTAACAATACAGAGTTAACAGCTCCAATTAACGCCTTAACAGGTAAAGCTACACTTGAATTTGGTGGCGTTAAGGTAGAAATGGAAAAAGGTATAGCCGTTGCTGGTGATGAAATTACATTAAATTATAATGAAACAGGCGAAGGTGATAATCGAAATATTTTAGCCATGTCTGATCTACAAAATACTAAAATAATGAATAACGGCAAATCGACCTTTCAAGATGTTTATAGTGAAATGATTTCTGAGATAGGCGCTAAAACAGCAAACGCCGATGTGGCGATGCAATCTTCAGCGATATTAAAAAATCAATCTTTTGAACGTATTCAATCGGTGAGTGGAGTGAATATGGATGAAGAAGCAGCAAACCTACTAATGTATCAACAACACTACAGTGCTGCAGCACGTGTTATTACCATTGCCAGTGAATTATTTGACACTATTTTACAGGCGGCACGATAATATCTCGTTATCATCCAAGTGCTGTTTTTGCATATTGGATGATAGTGCTAATATAGTCTATTTGAAGCCGTTCTTTAAAAGGTAAATTTATTTTTTAACTCTTTTCAAAGTAGCAGTATCCGTTATTTATAGGGTGATCCTTTTTAATCCTTCGTGTAATCATTAAATTACCCTCTTTACTTTTTTTAAGTTTTTATTGCTATTCTGGCGTGATTTTTGCATTTTAATTAAATAGGTGAGCGTAAAGCTCAAAAGGGAATCAGAGAGGCCGTATGCGAATTTCATCACAAATGCTTTTTATGCGTAATACTAGTTCATTAATGTCACAACAATCTAAGTTAAGTGACCAAAATCTGCATATGGCGAGCCAAAAACGGGTTATTCATGGTAGTGATGATCCAGTTGCTATTGCCACCATACAACGCTTAAAGCAAGATATTTCCGTAGGCAAACAATTCATTGAAAATGGGCAAATGGCCGAGTCCGCTAACAAGTTGGTCGATACCGCATTAACGCAAAGTACTAATATTTTGCAAAGAACACGCGAATTGATGGTGAGTGGTAGTAATGGCACTATGAATGAGACAAATCGAGAAGCTATTGCCGTTGAGCTTGAAAATTTACGTGATGAGTTGATGGGGGTTGCTAATACCAAAGATGGTAATAGCCAATATATCTTCGCAGGCTTTGACGTGAACACGCAACCTTTTCAAAAGAATGAGTTTGGTGAAGTTATATATCATGGAGACAGTGGTGAACGAGACTATAGAGTAGGCTCTGGAGTATCGATTCAAGGTAATGATTCTGGATCTAGTGTTTTTATGAATATCGCTGAAGGCAATGGTACTTTTGTTTCTGAAGTTGGTGGCGATAATACAGGGGGGGGAGTGCTCAGCTCAGGTAATGTTATAGATGCAAACGCTGCGCGTGGTTTCTTAGATCAAGATTATACCATTTCAATTTCGGATAATGCAGGCGTTCCTGAGTATTCTGTTTATGGATTAAAAGAGAATGCTGTCTCGGGCAGCGCTACGATTAAAATTAACAGTATTGACTTAACTGATCCAGATATTTCAACTGTTGATCCTGATGTGAATATCTCTTATGACATTAAGTTTGTAGAAACTTCGGTGGGTTCTAATATTTACAATGTTACCCTTAATGATGAGCAACCGACTCCGTTAAAAACTTATAATGCAACTGCTGTCAATGAATATAGCGAAGCGCAAGACTTTGAAATAAACGGTATCAAATTTGAAGTTAATGGTCTTCCTGATGATAGTGATAGTTACGCGCTAACCAAGTTTGTAGAACCAACACCCTATGAAGACGGTAAAGCGATTACATTCAACGGCATTAAAACTGAGCTTAAAGGAGATGTAGTTGCTGAGGATTCTTTTACGTTACGCCAAAGTGAAGAAAAAGATATTTTTGCAACGCTACAGAACTCTATTGATGCTTTACGCATCCCTGGTACCGATAAAACGGCTGAGGCTGCACGTAATAGTGCATTCAGCAATTCATTGTTACAAATTGATGGTGCTATGGATAACGTAATGAGTACACAAAGCTCAGTGGGCGCTCGATTAAGAACCATTGATAATCAACGTGAGTCAACATTGGACTTTAACTTGACCGCTCAGACTACGTTATCCAGTTTAGAAGACTTAGATATGGCGGCGGCGATCAGTGAATATCAAGAACAATATAGTATGTTAGAGGTTTCTCAAAAAACCTACGTACAGCTACAACAACTAAGTTTGTTTAACTTGATATAAAATTTGAGCGATAATTAGCATAGATAATGATAACGCCATTCTGCTAAGCAAAGGTTTTCGCTTATCGCTTTTATTTTCTTATTATTGTTTGCCTATTATTTGTTACTTTTAACACTATTTTTAGCATTATTTTGCCGTAATGAGCATTTTTTCCAGAACGGCATCATTAAAAAATATAGAATGCCTGCAATCGCGCCATACAAGTGAGCATTTACTAATACTGTGGCGGCAATTAATGATTCGGTCATAAGTGAAGGGCCGTTGAACTGTTCAAAGGCAATTTTAATTAGAAAGCCTACCGCCAAAATAAGGCCCCATTTGTCTGCTTTTTTTAATTCATCGCAAACCCCGATTGCAAATATTGCATGCAATACCCCTGATAAACCTACATACCATTGTAAGTCCGGTTCTAATAAAAATAAGCAGGTACTAATAAAAAGGGCGCTAAAGAGCGATGCTGCTAACAAAGAGATTTTTTTAAACGTTTCTAAAAATAAAGTACTCACTACCACTAACCCAACAGCGTTAAGTAAAAAGTGGTAACCGTTCGTGTGGCAAATATGTGCCGTTAGTAAACGCCACCATTGGCCCTTTTCAATGCCGCTGTGATAATATGCAAACCATTGATGGCTATCTGGTTGTAAAAAAAAGACCAACAAGCAGAGTGTCAAAATAATAGCGTTGTTAAACAAGACTGAACGCATTAATAAAACCTTAAAAGAAGTTGAAACATTAAATGAGTAAAAGAGCAATTTGCTGTCAATGCAATAAAGCATTGTCTGCGTGTATTTGTGCCTCTATTTGTGCGCTTGATAATCAACACTTTTTGCATATTTTGCAAGACCCAAGTGAGCAAAATAAAGCCATTGGAACAGCTCGAATTTTAGACTTATCTTTATCGCGAGTAAAACTGAGCACGGGTGATCTGTTTGACCCCACTGACTTTGATCTTGATAATACTTTTTTAGTCTTTCCTGATGATCAAGCTCTTTCGCTGCCAACATTACAGGAAAGTCAGCAAATAGATGTGAATACGCAGTTTATACTACTAGATGGAAGTTGGAAAAAAGCTTATAAGCTTTTGATGAATAACCCTTTTTTACAAGCTTTGCCTAAAGTGATGATTAATGTCGCAGGGAAAAGTACTTATCGTATTAGAAAGTCACCCCGAGAAGATGGTTTATCCACTGTGGAAGCTGGGTATTATTTATTATCAGAGTTAGAAAATGATGAAAATAAATTTACTCCCTTATTAAATTCATTTAATAAAATGATCGATTTTCAAATTGCGAGTATGCCTGCAGAGATCTATCAAAAGCATTATTTAGACCCAAGTAAAGGAGAAAATGTGTAATGTCATTACAAATATCTGCTGGAGTAGAAATTGCAGACTGGCAATTACAATTAACGGCCATTAGAGCACAAGGTGCTGGTGGACAAAATGTTAATAAAGTTAACTCGGCAATACATTTACGTTTTGATATTAAAAGCTCTACTTTGCCTGATTTTTATAAACAGCGTTTGTTAGCATTATCTGATCATCGTGTGACTGAAGATGGCGTTATTATATTAAAAGCACAGGTACATCGTACTCAGGAAAAAAATAGAGAAGAAGCGTTAGTAAGATTAAAAGAACTTATTTTGAGTGCAGTGAAGATCCAAAAATCACGAAAAGCAACTAAGCCATCTCGCAATGCTAAAAAGCGTCGTGTTGATGATAAGAAACGAGTTGGTAATAATAAAGCGCTGAGAGGGAAGGTGACGGATTAACTGATGAGATGAACGGAGACTTAAGTTTTTAACAAAACAAACGTTCCAAATCAGTTAATTTATTGAATATTGTATATAAATGACATGTCAGGTTTAATTTAATCCTAATTGGGTTTTGACAAAATGTAGCGCACGGAATACTTTAATGAATGGTAAGCATGATAGTTGATATTAGTGCCATAAAATTGCCATTTAGTATTGTTAGTTTATTTTAAAAGAGTTGTTAATTTAAGAAGGAGTAGTTATGTCGTTAATGGGGTTTTATGCACTTCGTAATGAAGATACAGAAGAAGAATACACGTTAGATGCCGATGATTTTATTTGGGAAGATGCCAATCAATCAGGAGAGCAATATCGTTTTATTCATGTCGAGACCGATGAGTTACCTGAAGTGGTTGCCACTTTTGATGTCGATGCTGATGAATTTGTAGTGCAAATGCCGAGCGGCTTTGAAGAGTTAGAAGACGGATTATATATAAATACTAGCAGTGATGATTATGACTCTGATAGTGAATATGGTTACGACGATTAATAACCGTCTGTCTTTTATTGCAGAAAACCATTGTCGTCATTTTAAAAGAGCTGTATTAACAGCTCTTTATTTAAAGCAAAACCAACAGTGTAGTAAAGGTTTATTGGCATTAGCTGATACGAATAAACTCTCCGCTTTTTTCATCTAAAGCACATAATTGAGAGCTGTAAAGGTCATAGCGCCAACCGTGTAATTTTAATGTACCTGCTTGCACACGTTTTTTTATCCATGGGAACGTCATTAAATTATCTAGTGATTGCTTAACCCCTTTTTGCTCACAACAACTGTAGCGACTTGCTTGATCCTTTAATTCAGTATCCGCAATAATATCATCGCGAACATGCTCTAGTTGTAACATCCACTTTGAGATAAAGCTTTTATCGACTTTCTTCCCTGCGCTATCCATCAATGCTTTAATACCGCCACATTGGGTGTGTCCTAAAACAATAATACTTTCAACTTCAAGGTCTGTGACGGCGAATTCTAATGCCGCACTGGTACCGTGAAAATTGTCGGTATCCTCACAGGGGGGAACTAAATTAGCCACGTTACGGATAACGAATAAATCGCCGGGCTCGCAATCTAATATAATGGTCGGGTCAACACGAGAATCAGAACAGCTCACAATTGCTATTTTCGGGGATTGGCCTTCTTCAGCTAATTTAAATAATTGAGCTTGGTTTTTTTGATAGTAACCTTCACGAAAGCGTTGGTATCCTGCAATTAATTTATCAGCAGCAGACATAGGATTTTCCTTATTATTGACATAAAGCTGATAATAGAGGATAAATTACATTAATAAAAATTAATAAATTTTATTTTTATCATAAACAAAGGTTAATGATCTGATATGCGCGCTACCCTCCATCAATTAAAAGTTTTTCGTCAAGTCGCTATTTCTATGAATTATACCAAAGCGGCAGATAAGCTCGGTTTATCGCAACCTGCGGTTAGCATCCAATTAAAACAGTTAGAAAATAATTTGGATATATTCCTATTTGAAAAGATAGGCAAAACGTTATTCCTGACGCCTGCGGGTAAAGAGTTGAAGGTATTCTGTGATGAGTTATTTATTAGTTTTGATAATATCGATATGACATTAAGTGGTTTAAAAGGGGAGTTAGCTGGTGATTTTTGTTTATCTGCTGTGACCAGTGCTAAATACTTTACGCCACATTTATTAGGTGCCTTTCATAAATTACACCCAAAAGTTAACTTTCATCTTGATATTGTTAATCGAGAGCAAATCATTCAACGGTTGCATGAAAATAAAGATGACTTAGTGATCATGGGGTTGATCCCTGAAACAATGGCATTAACTAAATATCCTTTTGTGGATAACCCTATTATTTTAATCGCCAGTCCGCAACATGCTTTAGCTAAATGTAAGCACATTCCATTATCAGAGTTATCAGAGCATGCCTTTATACATCGAGAAAAGGGGTCGGGGACACGTAAAGCATTCGAACAATTTTTAAAAGACAAAAACGTGCCGCTAAAGGTTAATATGACACTTGGTAATAGCGAGACAATTAAACAAGCTGTTATGGCAGATTTAGGTATTTCAGTGGTTTCTAGGCATAGTGTTACGTTAGAGTTAGCGACAGGAATATTGGTCGAACTAAAGGTCGAAGGGTTTCCACTTGTTAGAAGTTGGTATTTAGTTCACCATGAGAGTAAGCATTTATCGCCTATCGCTAAAGCTTTTATTGATTTTGTCTTATCAGCCGAAAAAAATGTGCCGGCATTACGTAATCGATTTTTAGAACAGCATTTTTTTAAAAAAACGTAAACGAACTCTTTATTCTTTAGTCTTTAAACTGTTATTTTTTAAAGCCTTTTGATTGGAGGCCAGCTTATTTTGTTTCTGCCGTTTTTAAGTGGATATTTGACGTCGCTTCAGTCACTATGTTTGCTGTTTTTATTACCTCTGTGAATGAAAAAGGTCTCATAGTCAGTAATGGCTAAGAAAGTTTATCGCTGTGTGATAACTTTTGTGATGGGCGACTTCATTTCAAGTTTAATCGACAAATAATTATAATAAGTGATCATAAAAGGTGGCATAGCGTTGAGTATTATTTTGGGCATTGATCCTGGGTCTAGGATCACTGGATATGGTGTTATCCAGCAAAAAGGCAATCAATGTATTTATTTAGCCAGTGGTTGTATTCGCACTAAAGGCGATACGCTTGCACCTAAGTTAAACATGATTTTTAATGGTATTGCTGAAATCATCCAGCAATATAACCCTTCAGAGTTTGCTATCGAACAAGTGTTTATGGCCAAGAACCCAGATTCAGCATTAAAGCTAGGTCAAGCAAGAGGGGCGGCGATGGTTGCAGCTACTCAGTCTGATTTATACGTGTGTGAATATTCAGCAAGGCAAATTAAGCAAGCAGTAGTAGGCACCGGAGCGGCTTCAAAAGAGCAAGTGCAATCGATGGTGATGCAAATACTGCATTTATCTGGTCGCCCGCAGGCTGATGCTGCGGATGGGTTAGCAGTGGCCATTTGTCATGCTCATACCGCGCAATCTTTAGTTGCAATGGCAGGGCAAGTGAAAAAAACCGTCCGAGGTCGTTTCCGTTAATTGTTAACACTCTATTTTTAACTTTTATCTAACATTTTACTCCCTTTTTTCAGGCTTAACTGCTTATGATCGAGAAAATATGAACAAACTATCTGAATTACAGGTTGGCATTCTATACGCACTAGGTGCTTATTTAATGTGGGGATTTGCACCTGTTTATTTTAAGTACTTAGGGTTTATTCCTGTTTACGAAATTCTCTCTCATCGTGTTATTTGGTCGGTTGTTGTTACTGCTTTATTTATTACTTATTTAAAACATTGGCCTAATGTTTTAGAAGTTGCGTGTAATTATAAAAGTCTGTTGGTATTAACCATAACCTCGTTGCTGATCAGCTGTAATTGGCTTGTTTTTATTTGGGCTATTAACAACGGAAAAATGTTAGAAGCGAGTTTAGGCTATTTTATTAACCCAATTATAAATGTGATGCTGGGGTTAGTTTTTTTAAGTGAGCGCTTATCTCGTATTAAGTGGTTTGCTGTTTTATTAGCTTTTATTGGGGTAAGTGCGCAGGCTTGGCAAGTAGGCGAATTACCTTGGGTATCATTAGTACTGCCAATCAGTTTTGCTTTTTACGGCTTATTGCGTAAAAAAGTTAAAGTAAAAGCAATCACTGGTTTATTCATTGAAACCATGGTGGTTTTACCTGTAGCGGCTTTTTATTTAATGGCAATGACAGACAGCGATACTTCAAATCTACTCCTTAACACATGGTCACTGAATTTATGGTTAATGCTTGCAGGCGTAGTGACCGCATTACCGTTGATCTTTTTTGGTCAAGCGGCTTTACGTTTACCCCTTTCAACACTAGGTTTTTTCCAATATTTAGCACCTTCATTATTATTTTTGTTTGCTGTACTTGTCTACGATGAACCGATCTCTTTTATTAAAATGTTTACCTTTGCTTGTATCTGGTTTGGTATCGTCGTGTTTGTTTTTGAGAATAAATTAATTAAATGGTTTAAATAAAGCAACAAGCATAAAAAAACACTGGATATTTAGTCAGTTGTTTTTTATGCTTGGGTTTCTTAATTTATTCATTAATTAAAAAGCAGGGAACAGCATGATTGGATTGTTACGTGGTATTTTATTAGAAAAACAACCCCCTGAGATATTATTAGACGTATCAGGTGTTGGTTACGAAATACAATTACCAATGAGCTCCTTTTACCCTTTACCCGCGGTTGGTGAGGAAGCAGTAGTTTATACACATTTTGTGGTCAGAGAAGATGCTCAATTACTTTATGGCTTTGCCGATAAACATGAAAGAGCGATGTTTCGAGAGTTAATCAAAGTGAATGGTGTCGGGCCAAAATTAGCTTTGGCTATTTTATCAGGGATGTCAGCAAACCAATTTGTGCAGTGTATTAATAATGATGCCGTCACTACTTTAGTTAAGTTACCGGGTGTTGGTAAAAAAACGGCTGAGCGTTTAGTGGTTGAAATGAAAGATCGTCTCAAAAACTGGGGTGGTTCTGATTTATTAACACCAGAATCCGATAGATTTTCACTCACCAATGACTTTGAAAGTACCTTTGTTAGTGGTAATGCAAAAGATGAAGCAATCAGTGCCTTAATCGCACTAGGGTATAAACCGGCAGTGGCAGAAAAAACTATTCAACAAGTTTACCAAGAGGGGATGGATTGTGAGGCACTTATTCGTAGTTCGTTAAAAAATATGATGTAAATACCTTCGCTACCCGTCTATTATCTTTTTAACTATTGTTTATTATTAACAGCTAGTTTTAATAGTCACTGTTAATCGTTTTTTAGCTTAGCCATTATTTTATCTTAATCACTAACAGAGTAATTCATGATTGAAGAAGATCGCCTTATTTCCGGTACGCAAAAGATCGATGATAATTTAATAGACCGAGCCATTCGTCCTAAATTATTAGCGGATTATGAAGGTCAGCCGCAAGTGAATGCACAAATGGAAATTTTCATTGAAGCTGCTCGACAGCGTGATGAAGCGTTAGATCATTTACTTATTTTTGGCCCGCCAGGCTTAGGTAAAACCACTTTATCGCATATTGTTGCTAATGAACTTAAAGTTAATATTAAAACCACCTCCGGGCCTATTTTAGAAAAAGCAGGCGATTTAGCGGCACTATTAACTAATCTTGAAGAAAATGATGTGTTATTTATTGATGAAATACATCGTTTGAGCCCGGTGGTTGAAGAGATCCTCTATCCTGCGATGGAAGATTACCAGTTAGATATCATGATTGGTGAGGGCCCTGCAGCTCGCTCTATTAAGTTAGATTTGCCGCCATTTACCCTGATCGGTGCAACAACGCGTGCGGGTTCATTGACTTCTCCGCTGCGTGACCGTTTTGGTATTGTGCAACGGTTAGAATATTATGACCTCAAATCATTAACCAAAATAGTTATGCGCAGTGCTTCACATTTACAATTAGTGATGGACGAGTTGGGGGCTGTTGAAGTTGCACGTCGTTCGCGTGGAACACCACGTATTGCAAATCGTTTGTTACGCCGAGTTCGAGACTTTGCCCAAGTTAAAAAAGCCGCTGTGATCAATGACGACATAGCGAAACAAGCCTTAGACATGTTAGAGGTTGATAACGAAGGTTTCGATTATATGGACCGTAAATTATTAATGGCGATTCTAGACACTTTTCAAGGTGGTCCTGTAGGCTTAGATAACTTAGCGGCAGCGATTGGTGAAGAAAAAGAAACCATTGAAGATGTGTTAGAACCTTATTTGATTCAACAAGGTTTTTTACAACGTACTCCACGAGGACGAATTGCTACTAATCGTACCTACTTACATTTTGGTTTCGATAAACCTGCAATATAGATCAATGTCTTAATTCATCACCTACTTTTATCTGCATATTGAAATCGATTAAATCAATATTAATATGCAGGTTACTTTAATGCTTCCTGTCGTTTCCTATGCCTATTTCACAATTCTTATTTATTTATTCATGATCACACTTTTAGCTTGATCGAGATCAATATAAACAGTATAAATAACGTACTTAACTTTGTAAGTTATTGATGTTAAAGCAGTGTTGCTTGCATGTTGCAGCTTGGTTAATGGATTGATGTGTTGAGCTATTGTTGTTACATTAACTTAACAAGCTAGCCTGATATTTATTTTTAGTGTGTTAATTTTAAAGGTCGTGGAAAATGCTTAAAAATATTTTGCCTCAAAATAGAATTTTTTCTATCCCTTTGATTAGAAAATTAACCGCTGCATTAATAACTAAAAAAGTGGCTTTTATAACGCTTAACCGATCCTATTTTTCTATTTTAATTTTCGTTTTTTTTAGTGCATCAATGAGAGCAGCTAGCCAATCTTGCACAATATTCAGCAATGCTGTTTTAAATAATGTTTTTTATACTCTCTTTTTCTCTTACATTCGTTCTGTTATTTCAATACATAATCGACTAAATAGCGGTTAATGCGCTGTTTCTTAAATACTAATTTAGACATTAAGCGGTTTTTATAGCTCAGCTTAATAAGCAAAAATTTACCACCATAAAATTTATACATTAATAATTTTACACATTAATAACTTATAAGCTTAGGAGAATACAATGGACGATCTAGTTGATCTATCCCGGTTTCAATTTGCGATGACCGCGATGTATCACTTTTTATTTGTGCCTTTAACCCTTGGGTTAGCTTGGATGTTGCTGATCATGGAGTCACTTTATGTGATGACTAGCAAAGAAATCTACAAAGACATGACTAAGTTCTGGGGCAAGTTATTTGGTATTAACTTTGCACTTGGGGTTGCTACTGGTCTTACAATGGAATTCCAGTTTGGTACTAACTGGGCTTATTATTCGCATTATGTGGGAGATGTGTTTGGTGCTCCGCTGGCTATTGAAGGCATGATGGCCTTCTTTTTAGAATCGACCTTTGTTGGTTTATTCTTTTTTGGCTGGGATAGGCTTTCTAAGTTACAGCATTTAGCTGCTACGTTCTTAGTCGCTTTTGGTTCAAGTATGTCGGCATTATGGATTTTGATTGCCAACGCTTGGATGCAAAACCCGGTTGGTGCAGAGTTTAACTATGAAACCATGCGTATGGAAATGAACAGCTTTGTTGACCTTGTATTTAACCCAGTTGCACAAGTTAAGTTCGTACATACGGTGGCTTCTGGTTATGTTGCCGGTGCCATGTTTGTATTAGCAATTAGTTCATATTATTTATTAAAAGGGCGTGATATTGCATTTGCTAAGCGCTCGTTTGCCATTGCTGCTGCGTTTGGTACTGCAGGGATCTTGTCTACGATCATTCTAGGTGATGAAAGTGGATATGAAGTCGGTGATATACAAAAAGTTAAGCTTGCTGCAATAGAATCGGAATGGGAAACACATCCAGCTCCTGCTTCTTTCACTCTCATTGGATTACCTAATCAAGAAGAGCAACGTACGGATTATGCACTCAAAATACCTTATGCATTAGGTATTATTGCTACTCGTTCTATTGACGAAGAAGTAACGGGTTTAAAAGACCTGATGGCAGAACATGATACTCGTATTCGAACTGGTATGGTGGCTTATTCGTTATTAGAAAAAATAAAAGCTGGAGATGATACGCCAGAAAATGTTGAAGCCTTTAATCAAGTCAAAGAGGACTTAGGTTATGGCTTATTGTTAAAAAGGTTTGCACCTAATGTTGTTGATGCAACGGAAGAGCAAATTAAAATGGCAGTGGATGACAGTATTCCAGGTGTCACACCTATGTTCTGGTCATTTCGAATCATGGTCGGCAGTGGTATTGCTATGTTGTTTATTTTCTTATTCGCCTTTTATCAATCAGCGAGAAATAAAATTGGCCAAAATAAAATATTCCACCGTATTTGCCTGTACAGTCTGCCACTCCCTTGGATTGCGATTGAAGCAGGTTGGTTTGTTGCTGAATATGGTCGTCAGCCTTGGGCGATTGCTGAAATATTACCAACTCACATGGGGACATCGTCTGTTTCAGTAGAGCAAGTTTGGTTCAGTATTATCTCTATTGCATCGTTTTATACCGTACTGTTGGCCGTTGAAATGTTCTTGATGTTCCGTTTTGCACGCTTAGGTCCAAGTAGTTTAAAAACTGGACGTTACCATTTTGAACAACTCGAAAACAAGCAAGGATAAGGATAAATTATGTTTGATTACGAAACGTTAAAAGTCATTTGGTGGGGATTGATCAGCGTGCTGTTGATTGGTTTTGTTATAACCGATGGTTTTGATATGGGCGTGGGTGCATTGCTTCCTGTAATAGGTAAAACAGATCAAGATCGTCGAATTATGATTAATAGTATTGCGCCACATTGGGAAGGTAACCAGGTTTGGTTAGTGTTAGCCGCAGGGGCAATTTTTGCCGCATGGCCAGCGGTTTATGCAACTGCATTTTCCGGTTTCTATGTTGCGATGATGTTGACTTTATTTGCACTGTTTTTTAGACCGGTCGGTTTTGATTATCGCAGTAAAATTGCCGATACACGCTGGCGTAGTACTTTTGACTGGGGCATTTTCATTGGTAGTGCTGTGCCTCCAATCATGTTTGGTGTTGCTTTTGGTAATCTATTACAAGGTGTGCCTTTTACTTTAGATGAGTTTTTACGCTCAACATATCACGGTAGCTTCTTTGGGTTGTTAAATCCATTTGCTTTATTAGTGGGTGTATTTACGTTGTTATTGTTTGTATTACAAGGTTCTACTTGGTTACAAATGAAAACAGAGGCGGAAATCCGCGAGCGGGCGAGAATGGTGAGTCTCATTGTTGCACCTCTTGTTGTTAGTTTATTTGCAATATTAGGTTTGTGGTTAGCAAAAGGGGTTGACGGTTATGTACTGACGTCAATGATTGATAACAACGGTCCAGCCAATCCATTACTTAAAACAGCGGTAACAGAATCTGGTGCATGGTTAGCGAACTATGAGAAATATCCACTCGCGATGATCGCACCTGCTGTTGGTTTGTTATTCCCATTATTGGCTTGGTTTGCTAGTAAAAAAGATTATAGCGGCAGCGCATTTACTTGCACTAGTGTAGGTATTATTGGTGTGTTATTGACCTGTGGACTCAGCATGTTCCCGTTCATCATGCCTTCTAGCCTAGACCCAAGTGCAAGTTTGACGGTATGGGATGCTGTTTCAAGTGAATTCACATTAAATATTATGACCATTGCAGCGGCGATCTTTATACCAATCATTCTGCTATATACAGGGTTTGCTTATTTAAAAATGTTTGGACGTATTGGGATTGCCCATATGAAAAAAAACAAACATTCAGCGTATTAATTAGGAGTTTATTATGTGGTATTTTGCATGGATTTTAGGTGTTTTATTAGCATGTTCATTAGGCATTATTAACGGTTTGTGGTTAGAGCAAGTCGAAACTAATGAGCGTGATAATAAAGAAGGTGAACAACAAAATAAACAATCATCAAACACAAAAATTACAACGTAAATAAATAGATAAAGTCACTCCCGTTAATGGCTGAATTTATTTTTAATATTTTAAAACCCCTGAGAATGACTGTTTTCAGGGGTTTTTTATTAACTAAAATTACCTTATTTTTATTCTTTTATTTTTATATAAAAAGAATAGTAAACAAATAAAGAAAAAGCAGTTATGCTCCAGTTTTTGTGACTAAAAAACAGCAATTATAAGCACTTTGTCGACAATAAGTGCCAGTTGTAGTAGCGTTTGCTAGGATCATTCTTACTTATTATTAATGGCTAGGGAGTCGAGTGTTAATTTCAACTTTACCAATTCGTATATATTACGAGGATACCGATGCTGGTGGCATTGTTTATTATGCCAACTACTTGAAATTTTTTGAGCGAGGCCGCACTGAGTTTCTACGTGAATATGGTATTCAGCAAGATACGCTTTTACAGCAAAATATTGCATTTGTGGTTAAAAAGGTAGAAATGGATTGTATTAAAGCAGCACGTTTCAACCAGCTAATTGATGTCGAAACAGAGGTGACATCGTACCGTAAAGCTAGTTTGATGTTCACACAGAAAATTTTCAATGAAAGCAGGGAACTTCTTTGCCAAGCCGATACTCTAATCGCTTGCGTAAATTTACAAAAAATGAAGCCAAATGCTATTCCAACAGAAATAATTGAGGTAATTACTCGTGCAAGCTGATATGTCATTTTTAGGGTTATTCTTACAAGCAAGTTTGCTTGTAAAGTCGGTTATGTTATTGCTCTTAGGCATGTCTATTTATTCATGGACGTTGATTTTTTCTCGTTCGAGAATGCTAAAAGCTGCCAAAAGTGCGCTTAGCCATTTTGAAGACCGTTTTTGGTCTGGCCATGATTTAAGTCGTCTATATAAAGAAACGGCAGCACGCAATGAGCGTGTTAATGGTGGCGAAAAAATATTTTATATGGGATTTAAAGAGTTTTCCCGTTTACACCGAATGCCTGGACGTAAAGTTGAAGGTGTGATTGATGGTGCACATCGTTCAATGCGCGTTACTTTATCTCGTGAAATGGATGAGTTAGAAACTGGGTTGCCAGTGCTTGCTACTATCGGATCTATCAGTCCTTATATTGGTTTGTTTGGTACCGTATGGGGGATTATGAATTCATTCATCGCACTTGGTGAAGTTCAACAAGCTACATTGTCGATGGTTGCTCCTGGTATTGCTGAAGCTTTGATTGCAACAGCGATGGGGCTATTTGCAGCTATTCCAGCTGTTATGGCTTATAACAAATTTTCTACTCAAGTTGGGCAACTAGAAACGTCTTACATTAATTTAATGGAAGAGTTCACTTCAATATTACATCGTCAAGCAATGACTGAGGGTGAGTAAGTTATATGCAACATTCTTATCGTACTCCTAGACGCAAGCGTGTCATTGCAGAGATAAATGTTGTGCCTTACATTGATGTAATGTTGGTACTACTGATTATCTTTATGGTAACCGCTCCTTTAGTGACACAGGGCGTTAAAGTTGATCTACCACAGGCAGTGGCTGAATCGTTGCCTGAGGATACAAAGCCACCGTTGATCGCCTCTATTGATAAACAAGGTCAATATTACTTGAGTGTTGGCGATAGTGCTGATACACCATTAGGTGCAGAGGAAATGTCAGTACTTGTTGAGCGACAATTGGAACTTGACCCTAACTCTCAATTTATTGTTAAAGGTGACGGTGATGTGAATTACAAAACCGTGATCGATTTAATGGTGTTGCTGCAACAAGCGGGCGTTCCATCACTTGGTTTAATGACAGAGCCTGATCAATAAATGAAAACAAGTACAAATTTAATCGCATTTATTACCGCGCTTTCTTTGCATCTTATTGTTGGTGGATTGTTGCTCATGAGTGTCGACTTCTCTTTGCCTAAAGATGAGCCTAAAGAAGCGGTATCTATTATTGAAGCAACCATCATTAATCAACAAATGCTTGATGATCTTGCCAAAAATGCACAAAAAAATAAGCAAGCTAAACAACAAAAGATAGATGACGAACGTCAACAAAAAGAGCGAGAACAAGCAGAGGTAGCTCGTCAAGAAGCACTGCTTCAAAAGCAGAAAGAAGATAAAATTAGAGCAGATAAAGAAGCAATACAACGTAAAGAGCAAGAAGTTTTAAGGCAACAACAGGAAGTAAAACGATTAGAAGCTGAAAAAGTAGCGGCTGCTCAAGCATTACAGGAAAAACAAAAAGCGGAAAAAGAGGCCAAGGTATTACAAGAAAAGAAAAAGGCTGATGACGCAGCACGCGCTTTAAAAGAGAAACAAAAAGCCGAAGAAGATGCTAAAGCTCTAAAGCTAAAGCAGGACGCTGAAAAAAAGGCGGCTGCTAAAAAAGAAGCGGAAAGAGTAAAAGCAGAAAACTTAGCCAAAGAAAAGGCTGCAAAAGAGAAAGCTGCAAAGGAAAAGGCTGAAAAAGAAGCTAAAGAGAAAGCAGCGAAAGAGAAAGCAGCGAAAGAGAAGGCTGCGAAAGAAAAAGCTGCAAAGGAAAAAGCAGCCAAAATTAAAGCAGAGAAAGAAGCAAAACGTAAAGCGGCGGCTGAAAAAGAACGTTTAAGACAAGCAGAGCTTGATAGGCAAATGGCGGCAGAGTTCTCTGATGATTTCTCTAGTGCCAGAAGCGCGAAACAGCTATCTGAAATTGCTAAATATGAAGCACTGATACGTGCCAAAATTAGTCGCAACTGGAAAGTTGACCCGAGTATGAAAGGCAGTAGTTGTACATTAGCAATAAAATTGGCTCCAGATGGATTAGTGCTCAGTGCAAGAATGAGCCGTGGAGATAAAAGGTTATGTGATTCTGCGCGTCGTGCCACCATACAAGCGAAGACACTTCCTATTCCTAAAGACCCTGAAATTATCTCTCAATTTCGGGATTTTGATATTACATTAGAGCCTGAATTATAAGGAATGCAGATGTTTATTCGATTTATTATGACATTAGTACTGGTGACTGCTTGTAGCAGTGCATCAGCTCGATTAGAAATTTTGATTACAGAAGGTATCAACAGCGCGCGTCCGATTGCCGTTGTGCCATTTAAATGGTTAGGACAAGGTAAAAAACCACAGAATTTTTCTGAAATTATCGCTGCTGATTTGCAGCGTAGTGGTAAATTCAATCCATTATCTATCAATAACATGCCTAAAACGCCGTCTAACAGTGCTGAAGTCGATTATGCTGCTTGGACAAAGCTGGGCATAGAGGCGATAGTCATGGGCGAAGTGAAGCCTGATACTAAACCGGGTCATTATATTGTGACTTTTGAATTATTAGATGTGTTAACTGGAAATGTTAATATGGCTGATTATAATCCAATTATGGATAAACGACGTAATACCGTTGCTACAAATCAACTGCGTCAATATGCGCATCGTATCAGTGATATTGTGTATGAAAAATTAACGGGAGAAAGAGGGGCGTTTTTAACTCGGATTGCTTATATTGCCGTGGATCGAAAAAGCTCCCACCCTTACCAATTACGTATTTCAGATTATGATGGGGAAGGGGAGAAATTAGTATTGCGTTCAAAACAGCCTATTATGTCGCCTTCATGGTCTCCCGATGGACGTAAATTAGCGTACGTTAGCTTCGAAAATCGCCGTTCGCAAATTTATATTCAAGACTTGTACACACAGAAACGTGAATTAATGACTTCATTCCCTAAAATCAATGGTTCACCAACGTGGTCTCCTGATGGGACGCAGTTAGCATTGGTTTTATCTAAAGATGGTCAGCCTGAAATTTATACTTTTAATATTTTAACAAAATCATTGCAACGATTGACTAAAAACCGTGTCATAGATACCGAACCGAGCTGGGCTCCAGATGGGAACTCTATTATCTTCTCGTCAGAACGTGGCGGAAGAGCGCAAATTTATCAAGTATCGCTCACAACTGGTAAAACAAAACGAATTACCTGGGAAGGGGAGATAAATTTAGGTGGAACAATAACCCCTGATGGTGATAATCTAGTGCTGGTTAGTCGTCACAATGGGAATTATATGATTGCCGTGCAAGACCTTGATTCGGGAGAATTAAGAACGTTAACCAAAACACAGTTAGACGAATCTCCAAGTATTGCCCCAAATGGCAGTATGATAATTTACAGCACTGTTTACCAAGGTAAACAAGGTTTAGCATTAGTTTCGATGGATGGGCGATTTAAAGCAAATATTCCATCGAATAACGGTGATGTGAAGTCTCCGGCATGGTCACCATTTTTACAATAATTTAATTTTAACGTACTAAGGAAATAAAATGAATCGTTCAATAATTTCAAAAAGCTTGTTAATAGCATTACCAATGTTAGCGCTAGGTGCTTGTTCTTCAAATTCTGATGTGGATGCAGAGTCTGCAGAAAAAAATGCAACTCAAGCTGTTGAACAAGTTGTTGATGATGTGCAAACAAACACTATTGAAGCAATCGAATTAACAGCTGAAGAGCAACTAGCTCAGCTTTATACTGATGCTATCTTAAAAACAACTATTCGCTTTGAGTTTGATAAATCTTTAATCATGCCTGATTACGCTATGATTTTAGATGCACACGCAAAATACTTAGTAAACAACACTGACAAAACAATTACGATTGAAGGTCATGCAGATGAGCTAGGAACACCTGAGTACAACATCGCTCTGGGTGAACGTCGTGCTTTAGCAGTGTCAACATACCTAGAAAACATGGGTGTTGCTGCTAGCCAAATTACAGTAGTAAGCTACGGTGAAGAGAAGCCAGTTAATCTTGGACATACCAAGATGGCTCGTATTGAAAACCGTCGTGCTGAATTAGTTTACTAATCTGCCTATGAATAAAAGTACTATTAAGGCGGCCATGTTAATGGCCGCTTTTATCTCTTACCCACTTTATGCCGCTGCGCCTATTTCAGATGCAACAGTAAATACTGCTACTAACGCAGAATTACTGAATCGTATCGACGAATTGACTCGAGTAATGACTGCTCGCAATAAAATGCAAATTCGCTTTCAAACTCAACTTAATCAACTCGGCCAAGAAGTAAGCCAAATGAAAGGCTCATTGGAAGTATTTGCTAATCAATTAGAGCAAATAGAAGAGAGGCAGCGTAATCTTTATCAGATGATAGATGAAGTTCAGAAAGGTTCAACTAATCCATCTAGGGTCTCTGCTCCTGTTAATCAGGATACTGGTGACGGAGTTGATAGAGCAGCTTATCAATCTGCAGTGGATTTGGTTCTCAATGATAAACAATACGGACAAGCTATCACCGCGTTTGAAGCCTTTGTGATTGATCATCCTAAATCAAGCTATGTGCCTAATGCACAATATTGGTTAGGACAGCTCTTATATAAAGAGAAAAAACGAAATGAGGCACGTGTTGCATTTTTAGTCGTGACAGATAAGTATCCAGACTCGAATAAACGTGCTGATGCAATGTTTAAAATTGGTATTATTGATGAATATTTAGGTAATAAAGATTCAGCAAGATCTTTTTACCAAAAAACCATTAACGAATACCCAAGTTCTTCGGCAGCAGGGTTATCTGCTAAACGTTTAAAAGCATTATAGAATTAACAATATACTTTGAATTAATAGTACATTAATTGCATTTTGTTTAATTTCTCAGCAGATGAAATAAAAGTGGCAGTTTTTTGTTGCGCTATTAAAAAATTTCTATATTATACGCCGCAGTTGAGAGGGACATGTGACTTAGCTCATGTTGTAACTATTAACAAAAAGCTCATATGAAGAGTTGAAAATCATAACCATATAAAACCATATGGTTGTTAGCTTAGTTGGTAAAGCTATTGAAGTACTTTTGATGTAAAAGTGAATTTTAAAAAATAAAACCAAACCATATAAAACTATATGGGCCGTTAGCTCAGTTGGTAGAGCAGTGGACTTTTAATCCATTTGTCGAAGGTTCAAATCCTTCACGGCCCACCAATTTTATATACTCATTTGAAGAGTTAAAAATCATCACCATATAAAACTATATGGGTCGTTAGCTCAGTTGGTAGAGCTATTAATGCACTTTTAATTTAAAAGTGAATTAGAAATTAAAACCATACTATATCTTAATGATATGGGCCGTTAGCTCAGTTGGTAGAGCAGTGGACTTTTAATCCATTTGTCGAAGGTTCAAATCCTTCACGGCCCACCACTCTTTTAGAGTGATGTATAAATTAGCTCAGTTGGTAGAGCTATTAATAAACTTTTAATTTAAAAGTGAATTAGAAATTAAAACCATACTATATCTTAATGATATGGGCCGTTAGCTCAGTTGGTAGAGCTATTGAAGCACTTTTAATTTAAAAGTGAATTTAAAAAAAACCAAGCCATATAATTTATATATGGGCCGTTAGCTCAGTTGGTAGAGCAGTGGACTTTTAATCCATTTGTCGAAGGTTCAAATCCTTCACGGCCCACCACTTTTTTAGAGTGAATTAGGAATTAAAACCATACTATATTTTAAAGATATGGGCCGCTAGCTCAGTTGGTAGAGCTATTAATACACTTTTAATTTAAAAGTGAATTAGAAATTAAAACCATACTATATCTCAATGATATGGGCCGTTAGTTCAGTTGGTAGAGCTATTAATGCACTTTTAATTTAAAAGTGAATTAGAAATTAAAACCATACTATATCTTAATGATATGGGCCGTTAGCTCAGTTGGTAGAGCTATTAATGCACTTTTAATTTAAAAGTGAATTAGAAATTAAAACCTTACTATATCTCCATGATATGGGCCGTTAGTTCAGTTGGTAGAGCTATTAATGCACTTTTAATTTAAAAGTGAATTAGAAATTAAAACCATACTATATCTCCATGATATGGGCCGTTAGTTCAGTTGGTAGAGCTATTAATGCACTTTTAATTTAAAAGTGAATTAGAAATTAAAACCTTACTATATCTTAATGATATGGGCCGTTAGCTCAGTTGGTAGAGCAGTGGACTTTTAATCCATTTGTCGAAGGTTCAAATCCTTCACGGCCCACCACTCCCCTGATTTATCCTGTTTATATTCCCTTA